>JAEEGL012026880.1_pt1 | contig 41551 bp, 37 predicted proteins | sample 9134231 | NCBI WGS metagenome assembly JAEEGL01 (sample SAMN16246548, study PRJNA631951) | gut metagenome | biome: gut microbiome; feature: rumen; material: fiber-attached | host: Bos | place: Iran: Karaj | collected 2018-10
CAGAGATACAGTAGAGCTTAGCAAGCAGGGAGCGTTAGTCAACTGGATATCTGCAAGATTTTTCATCATCCGCTATGCACTTTATTGGGGATGCTTGATAATGATTATTTTTTCAATGGATATCACTGGACAGGAGTTTATCTACTTCCAGTTTTAGAAATATTTTAATCGATATTTTTAAGATAGTTTATAATAGCGTATTCTTTTAAGATTGAAACAATAAGTAATTAAAAAGATAGATACAATTTATACAGATAAAGAAGTATTAGGTTTTTAGGAGTATTCAACAAGTGAAGATTTTACAAAATAACAAGGCAATATTTTACCTTGGATGCGCATACCTGCTCATCTTTGGGGTGATGTTTCCTGCTATTCCTAATTTAATAAATGTAGCAATCATGGCAGCATTTTGCCTGTTGCTATTGCTTTCAGACAAAGAAGCCTACAAGGATATAGTGCTTGTAGCTCTGTTTGCAGCACCGGTTGGATTTGCCTTAACCGACTGGCATAGAATTGTTATTCCTGACAATCTTGAACATCCTTATAATTTTAAACCCGACAACCTTATATTTATTCTCGTGTGGCCTATGAGCTACCTGCTTGGTAAATATTTGGTTGGTAAAGATTCAAACAAAGCAGACAAGCGCCTTTCCATAGTTGGTGCAGCTTTGGCGGTTGGCTTATTTATACAGGGAGTGCTTAATTATTGCAACCATAATGATGGGTTAGAGGCAACCGAGAGCTGGGATGGATGGAATGAATTTTGGGATAAGACATTTATGTCCAGAACAGTATATACCTATGAGTTCTTATTGATGGCAGCAGCTTTATTTCTTGCCATAGTTTTGTTCAAGAAAAATAAAAAGCTATCATTAGCAATCATAGCCGCAAACATAGCAACAGTGGTTATGGATATGTTTATGGCAAGAGGTCGTCTGCAGCTTGTGATGCAGGTACTTGTCACCTTTATAATGCTTTTCATTTTATTATTTAAAGATAAAGAAGCGGTACCGGCAAAATATAAAAGATGGTTCAGAAATGTAGTTATAGCAGGCATACTTATTTTTATCGCATTTACGATTATGGTTTCTGCAAACATTGCAGGATTGGGTGATTATTATCACAATTCATTTTTAGGCCGTGATGGTGGTATTTTAAGAAATGTCAGATTCCAATCTATATATGAAGGCATAAAACTTTCTATCATGCAGCCTCATGGCGGATGGAATACAGAGAGCCTTGGAATTGCGCATAACACATTTTTATTATTTGCCAAAGAATATGATTCTATTGTTTCGGCGATTTTACTGGTATTTGAGATTGTAATTATTATAAGGGCAATTCGCTTAATCAAAGGAAAGACATCCACAGCAGAGTATTTTGCATTTTCAATGCTAATAACATTGTTATTATATTACAACATTGAAACTGCTCCATGGCGATACAAATACTTCTGGGTTCCACTGCTTGTGGTATCAGGAATGATTAGTCAAAAACTTGCAAACAAAACAAGGAATAAATAAATGAAATCAATATGTGTGTTGATGTCCACCTACAACGGTGCAAAATACATACAACAACAAATAGATAGCATACTAAATCAAAATAATGTAAATGTTTCTTTGCTGATTAGGGACGATGGTTCTAAGGATGAAACTTTGGATATCATCAAGTCTTATCAGGAAAAAGATGATAGAATCAAGCTATACACAGGCAACAATCTGGGCGCCTGTGGTTCATTTTTTGATTTGCTTTGGTCGGTTGAGCCAAGCTATGATTACTATGCATTTTCCGATCAGGATGATGTGTGGCTTGAAGACAAGCTTGCCACTGCAATCGATAAAATCGAAAGCAGCCCTGCTGACGGTATAAAGGTTTACTGCTCAAATGTCACTGTGGTAGATCAAGAGCTAAATCATATCAGTGATGGTTCTTGCGATGTTGATAGCAGCTTCACTCCTTCCTTTGGAAATTCGCTGCTTGAAAACTATGTTACAGGCTGCACTGTAGTGATGGGACGTGATTTTGTTTCTCTTATCAGAGCATATCCAAAGCCAGCAAGACAATACATGCACGACTGGTGGATATACAAGATGGCAACAGGTTTTGGCACACTTATTTATGATTTGAATTCTTACATGCTTTACAGGCAGCACGAAAACAACACAGTAGGTCTTGCCAAAGGCATATTGGGGCGAATCGACAGGTTCCTCAAAAATGCCAAATCAGTTAAGACTTACGTAAAGAATCAGAATCAGGAATTTGAAGAGATATATAACAAGCCAGAGGGCAAGCAAAATCCTGAACAGCTTTATAACCTTCCGCAGGACAAACAAAAGCTTGTTGAGATTGTAAATCATAAAAAGCTGAAAATGCTTTTTAACAGTCAGATTAAAAGGCGTTCAAAGATAGAGAATCTGGTTTATAAATTCTGGATGATGTTTTGGTGATACGATGGTTGATATTTTACTAGCTACGCATAATAGCGAGAAATATTTAAAAGAGCAGATAGATTCCCTCTTACAACAAGCCTATACGGATATACGAATTATAATCAGGGATGATGGCTCAAGTGACAACACGATTAACATAATCAATGACTATATTAAAGCAAATCCTGACAGGATAAAGCTTGTGGTGGATGGAAAATCCGCGGGGTCGGCCGCCAAAAACTTTATGCTTTTGGCAAAGCAGGCTGATGCAGATTATGTTATGTTTTGTGATCACGATGATGTCTGGATGCCAAACAAGGTTGAGGTGAGCATCGAAGAAATTAAAAAGCTTGAGCAGGAGCACGGCAAAGATACACCGATTCTTGTTTATACAGATTATGTGGTGGCCGATGAAAATCTGCAGGTGATGGATGTTAAGGCTGAGGGCAATCGAGATTTTACCTTTAATGGAGAGCTGGAAAAGCTTATAGTGCAAAACTATGTTACAGGTTGTCTGATGGCCATAAACAAAGCACTATGCTCAAAGATAGGCGATTATAATGAAGCGATGCTTATGCACGACTGGTGGATAGCGCTTCTTGCAGGTGCCACAGGCATAGTGAAACATGTGCCGGTGGTTACAATGAAATACAGGCAGCACGGCAGTAATGAAGTTGGTGCGGTAGATGTTAAAAGCTTTAAATATCGTTTGAACAAGCTGTTTGCGAAGCAGACCAAAAACAATATGAACATCTGCTACAACCAGATTAGAGCATTCGCAGATGAATATAAAGACCAGATACCTAAAGATAAATACAAGGTTATAGATAATTATCTTTCTATACCAGATAAAAAATTAAAAATAAACCGAATGATTGCCCTGTATCGCGGGAATTATCTCAAAAGTGATTTGATTAGAGCGCTTGGGCAATTGTGGTACATATAATATTTAGAGGAATACAAATGAGCAAAATACTTACTGTTTCAATTGCGGCATACAATGTTGCAGACTATATCGAAGAGACACTTGAATCGTGCATAGACGATGAAGTGATGGATAGTTTAGAAGTATTAATTGTAGACGATGGTGCTACAGATAATACTCCTGAACTAGCTCAAAAGTTTGTTGACAGATATCCGGATACCTTCAAACTTATCAGAAAAGAAAACGGTGGCTATGGTACAACCATAAACAGTGGCGTTGAAAATGCTTCAGGGAAATACTTTAAGCTTCTTGATGGCGACGATTATTTCGACACCAAAAGTCTGAAAGAATTTGTAGCACGCCTCAAGGATGAATCAGCAGACATGGTGCTTACAAAAAATGTTGAGGTGAGCAACGAAAACGGGCAGGAGGCTTTGCCTGAGCGCGGCTGGTACAAATATCTGGGCAAGAGCATGAATATTTATGCAATGGATAGCAGTATTTTGATTTCCATGTGGAATGTAGCGGTTAAAACTGAGCTTATCAAGAATAATCCTTATACTTACCCAAAACGCTATCTTTATACAGATTCACTGTTTGTAGTAAACGCTTTGGCAAGAAGCATGACGATAACTTTTTATGATTTAGAGCTTTACAAATACCGTGTAGACAGAATCGGTCAAAGCACTAGCTCAGAGAGTCTGTTAAAGCACTGCGAGGATATGTATCAGGTGTATTTGCGGGTTGATGAGGTTTACAAAGATGCAATAAAGCAGGACAATTGCAATGCAGATATTCTTGCGACTCATCTTACAATGACTTATCTAAACTATATAAGTGCAGGTTTTGTTTTAAATGAGAAAAGCGCAGACAGTAAAAAGCGTTTGATTACTTTTGAAAAGGAATGCAAACAAAACCAGCCTGAGATTTACAAGCTGGCAGGCAAAATGAGCAAGCGAGTAAAATTAATGCGATTAACAGGATATTTATCATATCATTTAAACTAAAATGAAAAGTGTTAAAAAGAATTATATCTATAATCTTACCTATCAGCTGCTGATAATGATAGCACCCCTTATTACAACACCTCATGTGTGTAAGGTATTAGGGTCAGCCGGAAATGGTGTATATAGCTTTACATTTTCGGTGGTATCAAATTTTGCTTTGTTTGCAGCGTTAGGTATCACCACATATGGTCAAAGAGAAATCTCATATGTCAGAGACAGTAAAGAAAAAACATCCAAGGTGTTTTGGGAGACCAAGATACTTGAGATTATAACAAGTAGTATTGTGCTGGCGATTTACTTGGTGTTTGTGCTTGTTTTATTTAAGCTAAACAATAAAAACAGCATATGCTATCTGGTGCTATCCTGTGAAGTACTATGCGTTTTATGTGATGTTTCATGGCTCTTTCAGGGATTGGAAGAATTCAAAAAGATTGCCACAAGAAATATTGTTATAAAAATAATCAGTATAGTCTATATTTTTACAATGGTAAATTCTAAAGATGATGTTTTGATATATATTATTGGAACAACACTTTTTAATTTAATCAGCAATGTATGGCTTTGGATATATCTGCCAAAGTTTGTGGACAAGCCTAATTTTAAAGAGATTAAACCATTTAGAAATATCAAAGTTGTAGGGGCATTGTTTATTCCTACAATTGCTATTCAGATAGACACAATGCTTGATAAAACAATGAAAGGTGTAATCACCCGTAATGATATGGAAAATGGTTACTACGATAAAGCAATACTCATATCCAAAGTTACGCTAACAATTATCACTTCTCTTGGAGCAGTTATGATTCCAAGGATAGGATATTATTTCAATAAGGGCGACAAAGAACAGATAAATCAGTATTTGTACAAGGTATTCAATTTTGTGTGGTTCGCCGGTATTCCACTTTCTCTTGGGCTGGCTGGCACCTCGTCAAACTTTGTCCCATGGTTTTTGGGAGATGATTTTTTACCGGCCATAGGCCTTATTAATATTTTAAGCGTTCTGGTTATCATAATAGGTTTAAGCAACGTTACGGGATTGCAGTACCTCATCCCGACCAAGCGGGAAAACAGCTACACCAAAACAGTGATTATTGGTTCGATAATAAACTTTTTATTAAACCTGATTCTAATCAGTTTGCTTGCATCAACTGGTGCGGCGATAGCATCGGTTACAGCTGAGCTTTCTGTCACAGCAATGCAGATGTATATCGTAAGAAAAGAACTGCCTCTTAAGCCTGTGTTCAAACTTTCGATTAAATATTGGGTGGCTGGAATCATAATGTTCATAGCATTAAAATTTGCCGGACAACACCTGTCACCATCAATGCTTCACTCAGCTATTATGGTTGCAGGAGGCATGGTAGTGTATTTTGCAATGTTACTAATATTAAAGGATCAGTTTTTGGGGATGGTTCTAGATAGGGTTTTAAAAAGAAAATAGTTTTTTGCTAACTACACAAAGAAGGAAATAATAATGAAAAAATTTGATATGTTAAAATCACTTGCTTATTTATACATTCTTTTACCACTTATCATTTTTTTGTTAGGGTGGACAAAGCTTTATATAATAGGGTTACCGCTTTCGGTTGCTATAGTATTGTGCTTGTATACTATGATTAAAAACACCCAAAAGCCAGAAAACTTTAAAAATCAAAGCAAGACAAAAATATATAAAATAATAATTATTGCCTTGATTATTATTCTGTGGGTACTTTGGTCAGGTATAGGCGGTTATGCATGGCAAAACTCAGATCACTATTGGCGTAATGAATTATTTGAACTATTGGTTAAATATAAATGGCCTGTTGTGAAAGGAACTGTAGAAGGTACTAGAGCTATAGCCTATTACATAGGTTTTTGGATGGTTCCGGCACTAGTGGGGAAACTGTTCGGGATTTCAGCAGGTTATTTTGCACAATATGTTTGGGCGCTGATTGGTGTGTCATTGGTTTATAAGCTTATGTGTCGCCGATTCAAGAAAGTATCGATTTTAATTTTGTTAGCTTTTATTTTCTTTAGCGGATTAGATATTATTGGTCAATTGGTAAATAGTTTTCAAGATTTTACTGATGGTGAAATAGGCTATCACTTAGAAAATTGGATTTATGGATACCAGTTTTCAAGTTTTACAACCCAATTATTTTGGGTATTCAATCAGGCAATATATGCGTGGATAATTACGCTAATAATGATAGAAGAAAAGAACAGGGCGATGGTGTTAATAATGGCGGCTGGATTGTTATCATCAACATTACCAATGGTAGGATTGGCCCCTATTGTTCTGGTAAAAGTATATAGCAATGTGATTGAAAAGAGTAAAAGCAGTGGAGAAGGTTTTTTCAAATCATTCTCTAAAACTTGTTTAACATATGAAAACATAGTAGGTTTTATAAGTGCATTGGTAATAATGATGCTTTTCTTTGGAAATGAAGCGGTAGCTAATTCTTCAGTTATAAACCAGAGAACTGCAGGTAATACAGTTTTTACATATTTACTGTTTTTATCAATAGAAATTGTTCCGTTTATTCTGTTTACATTTAAACGAAACTATAAAGAAAAGCTTTATCAGGCATCACTGGTGATGCTTTTAATATGTCCTTTGTTAACGATTGGAGATAGTATTGATTTTTGCATGCGAGCAAGCATTCCGGCTTTATTGATTCTATTTATCTATATTGTAGAAACATTTGATGCAAGAATGAAACTCAAGGATAAAAAAAGTATCATAGCTTTTTGTTTAGTTTTTGCTATTGGTGCAATTACACCTATAAGCGAATTTGTTAGAACTACAGTCCATCAAAAAGAACATATGGAAGTAGGGAAAGTAATGGTGGGATCGCATCATATTTTTGAAGAACTGAATTTTTCTACGAATGTTGAAACAAACCTGTTTTTTAAGTACTTAGCTAAATAAAAATGGAGCTAACAGTAAACTATGGTTGGAATTATAAATAGAGAAAAACTAAATATAAAGATATTAATCGTAATTGCGGTGATTTCTGCGTTTTTGACTGTGTGCACAGCAGTGTTGTTTGGTAAAAACATGTTTGTACATCATGGAGTGAAAACATATTCTGATTGGAGCAAATGTCAGTCAGGTGGATATGCAATTTCTGGAAATCATGTCATTTCAACAGAAGGTGATCCATATATATACTTTACATGTGATGAGAAAGTCGAACAAGTAGAAGTGGATGTACAGGTGATTTCTAGCATGGAAATGTATTGGAATAATGAGCGGTTCGGTGAAAATGTTATATATGGAAAACTGTATTGGACCAATGAAGCTGGTGAGTTGAGCGAAGAAAATTCTGTGCCGTTTAAAGTTAAGGCAGGACGAGATTCTTATTTATTAAATGTTAATTGTCCGGCAAATACGTTATATAGGCTAGATATAGGTGATGGGGTGGATGTAGAATTTAAGGCATATGCACTTTCATTTAATACATATAATGAATATACCAGACGAGAGAAAATAAAAAGTTTAGCAATCATGTTTATAATGCTATTTGCCGTGATTTTCTTCGGATATATTAGCAATGTGAAAGCTAAAGAAGAGACAAATAATTAACAGAAGCCATATTATGGCGAAAATAATTAGGTTTTTGTTTGAAGGTAAAAGTATGCTATAATCTATAAGGTTTTATGATTATAAAGATTTTTAGGAGTAAAAGACATGAAAGTAGTTATTTTAGCGGGAGGATTTGGTACTAGAATTTCAGAAGAGTCACAGTATAAACCTAAGCCAATGATTGAAATAGGTGGTAAGCCTATTCTTTGGCACATTATGAAGGAGTATTCGTATTACGGATATAATGAATTTGTGATTTGTGCTGGCTATATGCAACACGTTATCAAAGAGTGGTTTGCAGACTATTTCCTTCACAATAGTGACATCACTTTTGACTATACAAACGGAGAAAGAAATATAATTGTGCATGACCAATATCTTGATAAGTGGAAAGTTACGGTTGTGGACACTGGTTTGAAGACTATGACAGGCGGTCGTATCAAGCGAATCCAGAAATATATTGGCGACGAGCCTTTTTTAATGACTTACGGTGATGGTGTATGCGACGTAGATATAAATCAACTCGTAGAGTTTCATAAATCACATGGCAAGATTGCTACCCTTACCGCGGTTCGTCAGGATCAGTCTAAGGGCGTGCTTGATATAGGTGGAGATAATGCGGTTCGTCGATTTAGAGAGAAAAAATCATCTGATGGAGTTCCAATCAACGCAGGATACATGGTTTTACAGCCAGAAATATTTGATTATATAAAGGATGATACAACTGTTTTTGAAAGAGAACCGTTAGAAAAGCTTGCTGCGCAAGGTGAGTTGATGAGTTACACATACGATGGATTCTGGCAGTGCATGGATACTAAGCACGAAAAGGAAAAACTCGACGAAATGTTAGAAAACAACACAGCACCATGGAAGAAGTGGTAGAAATAGATATTAGTAATAGGAGTAACAAATATGTCAAATTGGAAAACAGAAGAAGAAGCTAGAGAGCAAATAAAAGCACTGGTTGCAGATTTTTATCATGATTTTAAAGAGCCAAAGGAAAGCAAGGCTAATTTCAAGCCTGGCGATAGAATTTCGTATGCTTCACGAGTGTATGATGAAAAGGAAATGCAGTCTTTAACAGATGCGATGCTTGATTTTTGGCTTACAACCGGTAGATTCTCAGATCAGTTTGAAAAAGAATTTGCACAATGGATTGGAGTTAAGTTTGCACATCTTGTAAACTCAGGGTCTTCAGCCAATCTTATTGCATTTATGACTCTTACAGCACCTGAACTTGGCGACAGACAAATCAAGCGAGGTGACGAGGTTATAACAGTTGCAGCCGGTTTCCCTACAACAGTTACACCTATGATTCAGTATGGTGCAGTTCCGGTATTTGTCGATGTTACAGTTCCTCAATACAATATCGATGTTAATCAATTAGAAGCAGCTCTTAGTCCAAAGACAAAGGCGGTTATGATTGCGCATACTCTTGGCAATCCATTTGATTTAAAGTCAGTAAAAGCATTTTGTGAAAAGCACAATTTATGGCTTGTAGAGGACAACTGTGACGCTCTCGGAACAAAGTATACAATTGATGGCGAGACAAAATTCTCAGGCACATGGGGTGATATAGGTACATCATCATTCTATCCACCACATCATATGACAATGGGAGAAGGTGGATGCGTATATACTAATAACCCACAGCTTCACAGGCTTATTCTTTCATATCGTGATTGGGGTCGTGATTGTATCTGCCCATCTGGTCAGGACAACTTCTGTGGTCACAGATATGATGGTCAATATGGTCAATTGCCACAGGGTTATGATCACAAGTATGTATATAGTCACTTTGGATATAACCTAAAGGTTACTGATTTACAGGCAGCTGTTGGTGTTGAGCAGCTTAAAAAATTTCCAAGCTTCATTGAAAGACGTCGCCACAATTGGGCACGACTTCACGATGCGCTTGCAAAGAGTTCAGCATCAGATAAGATTATTCTTCCAGAGCCTGCAGAAGGTTCAGAGCCTAGCTGGTTTGGCTTCTTAATCTCTGTTAAACCAGAGAGTGGAGTTAAGAGAAATGATGTAACAAAATATGTCGAAGAACATAATGTTCAGACAAGACTACTTTTCTCTGGAAATCTTATAAAGCATCCATGTTTTGATGAAATCAGAGACACTGATGCATATAGAGTAGTTGGTGAACTAAACAATACAGAATATATAATGAATAATACTTTCTGGGTTGGTGTTTATCCAGGAATGACAGACGATATGATAGATTACATGGCTCAAGTAATTATTGAGGCAGTTAACCAATAGGAAGGAAAGTGTTATGAAAGTAAGATTAGCGGACTACGTGGCAGAGTTTTTGGTAAACCACGGTGTAACAGATGTTTTTAGTGTAGTTGGTGGAGGTGCCATGCATCTAAATGATGCGCTAGGGCACAACGAAGGACTAAAAGTAACATATAATCATCATGAACAGGCCTGTGCTATTGCAGCAGAGGCCTATGCTCGTTTAGATAATAAAATTGCAGCAGTTTGTGTTACAACCGGACCTGGTGGCACTAATGCATTAACAGGTGTACTAGGTGGTTGGCTTGATTCTATACCAATGTTTATTATAAGCGGTCAGGTTAGGTACGACACAACTGCCAGATATGCTATGCAGTATACAGGTGAAAGATTGAGAGCGGTTGGTGACCAGGAGTACGATATCGTTCGTTCAGTTGAACCTATGACAAAATATGCAACTATGATTGAGGAACCAGAGCAGATTAGATATGCTCTCGAAAAAGCTTGGCATTTAGCAAACACAGGACGTCCAGGCCCAGTTTGGATTGATATTCCTGTGAATTATCAGGGGTCATACATAGAAACAGATAATCTAAAGGGATATGATTCAACAGATGATGATGCGAAACTTCCTCCAAAGGTTTCTTATGATGTTATTGAAAAAGTTATTGAAAAGATTAAAAATGCCAAGAGACCTGTATTCCATACAGGATATGGAATTAGATTGTCTGGTGGATACGATGTGTTTAGAAAAGTTGCAGACAAGTTAAATATACCTATTGTTACTTATTGGAACGCTGTGGATTTGATAGAAGACGACAATCCTTTATATGTGGGACGTGCTGGTAATATGGGTGATAGACCGGGTAACTGGGCTATTCAAAATGCAGATTTAGTTGTTGCGCTTGGAACAAGAATCTCTATCAGACAAGTTGGCTATAATTGGCAGACTTGGGCCAGAGCTGCAGAAGTAATTATGATAGATGTTGATGCTGGTGAAATGAAAAAGCATACACTTCATGTAGATATGCCTATTTGGGCAGATGCGAAAGACTTTCTTGAAGCAATGGATAAAAAACTTTCTAATGATAAACTCTTTAAAGGGCAAGAGTGGATAGAAATTTGCCAGGGATGGAAGAAGAATTATCCAGTTGTTACCGACGCTAAATGGGAAGAAACAGGAGAAGGTGCTAATGTATATGCTTTTATGAAATACATGAGTGGCCAGCTACCAGAGAACTCTCTTACTGCTGTATCTAATGGTGCATGTTGTGTCGTAGGAAATCAAGCTTATGTAATCAAAAAGGGAAGCCGTATGGCAAATAACAGTGCCGTTGCAAGTATGGGATATGGCCTCCCAGCTGCAATAGGTACATGTATAGGTGGTGGTCGTAAAGAGACAATTTGTCTTGAGGGTGATGGAAGTATCATGATGAACCTTCAGGAACTACAGACTATATTAACCAACAACTTGCCTATTAAGATTTTTTTGATAAACAATAATGGTTATCATTCAATAAGAATAACTCAGAACAACCTATTTAAAGAGCATTGTAAAATTGGTATAGGAGAAGAATCTGGTGATTTATCTTTCCCAGAGTTTGAGAAACTTGCGAAAGCGTTTGGTTACAAGTATTATAGCGCTCATAATAATTCTGAGATGAAAGAAGTGGTTGATGAAGTTCTTAAAGAAGATGGGCCTGTATTCTGCGAAATCTTTACAGATACTAAGCAGGTATGGGAGCCAAAGAGTGCCACAAAGAGATTAGAAGACGGAACTTTAGTTAGCCCTCCGTTGGAGGATTTGGCACCATTCTTGCCTAGAGAAGAATTAAAAGATATTATGATAGTCCCAATGATGGAGGAATAGAATGGGAAAAGTACATTTACTAGATTGTACACTTAGAGATGGTGGATATGTAAACGATTGGATGTTTGGCGCAGAATGCATAAAAGGTTTTTGCGACAAGATTTCCGAGACAGGAATAGAATTTCTTGAAGTGGGTTTTTTAAAGGGGAATTCTTATAATCCAGACAAGGCCGTTTTTCCAACAGTTGAATCTTATATTCCAATGATTACTCCTAAAAAAGCGGGGATAAAATATGTAGGAATGATTGATATGGGAAGCCCTGTCGATTTAGATACAATCCCTCCATATGATGGTTCATCTATAGATGGTATAAGAGTAATTTTTAAAAAAGATAAGTTACAGGATGCTCTTGCATATTGCAAAGAGATAAAAAATAAAGGATATTTTTTGTCAGTAAATTTTGTTAGCACTGATGCTTATACTGATGAAGAATTCATTTTAGGGATAAAGCAATTTAATAAAATCACACCAGATGCTGTTGCTATAGTTGATACTTTTGGTTTGATTAAAAGAAAAAATTTCCTACGAATGGTATATATTGCAGACAATAATTTGGCTGATAATATTGCCCTTGCTTATCATGCGCACAATAATTTGCAGCAAGCATTTGGAAATGCCGAAGCGATGGTAGAACTCAATCTCAAAAGAGATGTTATTGTGGATGCTTGTGTATTTGGTATGGGGCGTGGTGCAGGAAATCTCAACCTAGAGCTCTTTGCTGAATATATGAATGAAAACTATGATACTAGCTATGAAATAGCACCGATGTTAGAAATCATGGATGAATATTTGGCAGATATATATAGAGATAAATTCTGGGGTTATTCTTTGCCATTATATTTATCTGCTACAGAAGGATGTCATCCAAATTATGCAATTTATTTAGCCGAAAAGGATTCTTTGACGGCAAAAGATTTTAAAGAATTGCTTTCAAGTATACCAGAGAAGGATAAGGCTAAGTTTTCAAAAGATAAGGCAAATGAAATTTATTCAAAGTATATGTCTAATAAATTTGATGATGCTGACACATGCAGAGAATTAAAAAGTTTGTTTGAAAACAAGAAGATATTGTTGCTAGCTCCTGGTAGAACTATAAAAGAATATGAGCGAGAAATAAATGAATGTATAAATAGAGATGATGTTATTGTTATATCCGTTAATTTTTTGCCAGATTCGTATAAGGCCGATTATGTCTTTAGTAATAATATTCGTCGTTTTAGCAAATTTCAGGACAAAGTGGATTCTAACGTTATACTTACGTCAAATATTAAGACTACAAGAGGTAAGTACATAGTTGACTATGAAAAGTATATCAGCAATAATCCCGAAATAATGGATAATTCAGGATTGATGCTACTTCGATTGTTGATAAATCTGGATGTTAAAGATGTGATAATAGCAGGCTTAGATGGATACACTGATTACTATGGCAAAGACTATTATGACAAAGAACTGGAATATTCATTTGCAAATAAAGCAGAGATTAGAAATAAGATGATATCTGAAGAACTTAAAGATATTAGTTCTAAGATAACTATTAACTTTATAACACCTACTAATTACAATTTAACAGTTGACTAGAAAGAGATATAAAAAATGAAAGTAATTGTAACAGGGGCAGCGGGTTTTGCCGGGTATAGTTTAACAAAAGAGTTGCTCAATAAAGGTTATGAAGTATATGCGATTCTTCGACCTGGTTCAAAACATAATGAGAGATTTGTTAGAGGCGAAGAGAATCTTCATTTAGTTGAATTGGATTGCGAGGATTTTGACAAAATTCCTATTGAAATAAATGAGGATTGTGATGTGTTTTATCATTTGGCCTGGTTTGGCGGAAGAGACGATTTTACAGGTCAGAACGCCAACATAGACTACAATATAAAGGCGTTGGAATCTGCGGCAAAGCTTAATTGCAAAAGATTTGTAGGAATCGGTTCTCAGGCCGAATATGGAGTGTGTAGCGGCCTGATTACTGAGGATACATTACCTAAACCTGTAAATGCCTATGGTGCTGCGAAAGTTGCTGCTATGTATCTATCAAAAAGAAGAGCTGAGCAGCTAGGACTTGATTGGTTGTGGGGGCGAATTTTCAGTCTATATGGAGACTATGAACCAGATGGTCGAATGCTACCAGATTTATTACAAAAACTTAATTTAAATGTAGAAGTAAATCTTTCAAGCTGCGAACAAAACTGGGACTATTTGCACGTCAGGGATGCAGCTACAGCAATAGTTGCCATAGGAGAGAAAGGACATGCTGGCGAAATATATAACATAGCGCGAGGTGACTTTAAACCATTAAAAAAGTTTGTAGAATTAGCAAAGAGTACGTTGAATTCTAATTCTATAATTAATTATGGGAATCCTCCCAAACCATTTATTTCGTTGCAGCCAGATATGAGTAAGCTTAAAAAACACAGCGGATGGGAGCCAAAAATAGAGTTTGAAAAAGGGATAAAAGAGTTTATTGAACGTATAAATAATTGATACGATGAGGTTATAAATGAAAAAGATAAGTATTATGATCCCTTGTTTTAATGAGGAAGAGAACATTGTTCAGATAGGAGAGGCTTGCGAAAATATTTTAAAAGCAGAGCTTTCTGAATATGATTATGAAATTTGTTATGTAGACAATGCGTCTACAGATCGAACTCGAGAGCTTATTGAGCAGGTTTGCGCAAAAAATAAAAAGCACAAGGCTATTTTTAATGTCACAAACTTTGGTCAATTCAATTCACCATTTCATGGTATATGCGAGTTAGATGGAGATTGTGTAATACCAGTATGTGCAGATTTTCAAGATCCTGTTGAAATGATACCAGTATTTGTTCATGAATGGGAACAGGGGCACAAAGTTGTTAGTGGCGTAAAAGCTACTAGTAAGGAGAATGGATTTGTCTATTTCCTAAGATCCATTTATTATAAGACAATCAAAAAAATGTCTACCGTACCTATGATAGAGCATTTTACCGGATTTGGATTATATGACAAATCATTTGTGAAGCTTTTAAGAGAGTTAAAAGATCCGTTGCCATTTATAAGAGGCATTGTTGCCGAATATGGTGAAGGATTTAATTTAAAGGTTGTAGAGTATGAGCAACCACAGCGTAAAGCAGGGAAAACACACAACAATTTTTATACGCTATACGACGCTGCTATGTTATCATTTACAAGTTATACAAAGGCAGGTCTTAGAATGATGACATTTTTAGGATTTGGTATAGGAATAATAGATATTATAGTTGCGATAGTATATTTTGTGATGAAAATTGTGAAATGGAATCAATTTGAACTTGGAATGGCACCTATGGTAATAGGTATGTTTATGATGGGCGCAATTCAATTGATTTTTATGGGATTTATAGGAGAATATATTTTAAATATAAATACCAGAACTATAAATAGACCGATCGTCGTTGAAGAGAGGAGAATCAACTTTGAAAACAACACTGAATAGAATCAGTATGTTTTTTAATCGTGTTATATCGAATGATGTAATTCTATTGTTTTTACTTGTCATTGTTAAGACGATAGTTTTATTTGTTCTTTTTAGTTATCCAAAATCATTGACAACTTATAATGATGAATTAATTTATTTTTGCATGGCCAGAAGTATACAAAACGGGAAAGGATTGTTACTTCATGGCTGTGAGTTCAATTATCAATATTTAGGATATCCTATCTTTTTAGCAATTGCTTTTATATTTAATATAGTTATTAGATTAAAAGCAATTGTATTAATCAATTCATTTCTATGCGCATGCACTAGTATTCCAGTTTACTTAATAGCAAAGGAGGCTAAACTAAAAAGACGTAACGTATGGTTAGTTGTCTTAATGAGTTTAGTATGGTCAGATTCTTTATATGCGGGAACTTTTATGGCGGAGTGTTTGTATTACCCTGTATTGCTATTTGCCCTATATTATATAATTAAATCTTATAATGAGAAAAAATACAGTTACGCGGTTCTGGCCGGTCTTCTTTCATGTTTTTCATTGAGCTGCAAGGTGATTGCGCGTGTTATTCCGATAGCTTTTATTGCCACAGTGATAATATGTTTTGTTATAGATTTTTTCAACAAAAAGAGAAACGACAAACGAAACATTATTGTAGATATAAAAATTTCTTTATGTTATTTATTGAGCTTTTTTGGACCAATTATAGTGAAATTAATATATCAATATTTTGGAAAAATATTAAGCATGCTAGGTATTGTTGAGTCAAGCACTCCTAAAATCGTGGTTTCATATGCAGGAGCAGTAAACAGTTACTTTGCATCTTCAAAAGATATATTTTTCTATTTTATATTTGCATTAGTTTACTATTTCATAACTAGTTTATTGGCGTTTTATTTTTTCCCTATTATAACGCCAATGATAAAAATAAAAGTATTAAATGAAAAACAGAGGTTTGTGTATATACTTGGAGTAGTATTATTACTTGGAACAATATTTTCAGTAACATTAACAGCGGGCATTAAAGAAGATTTTGGATTAGAAGTGCCACGTGAGAGATTAAGATATTTGTCCGCATATTTGTGGTTATTTATCCCAGTCTTTATTTCTATATTGGAACGCAAAGAAGTAGAGACCACAAATAAAAAACGTTTACAAAACATATTATATTCGATTGCAATTATACTAATTATTTTAATATACAAAGGTTTCACATGTGTAAATGTGGTTGAAAGACATTTGCTATATTATACTTCTGTTATAAATGATTTGATTAATAACCATGTGGTTAATATACTATCTATATTCAAAATCCATATAGGAAGCATTATTATAGGGCTACTGCTATTTTTCTTTATTTTTGTTTCATATAAGATACGGGGACGAAGGATAATATCATTCTTTTTTATAATAGTATCAATAATCAATATTGCATCATTTTATATTGGTTACTACGATATAAAAGGTGGTTATAGTGCACCGGTTAATATTGTAAACGATATGCTTGAAATCAATGATTATATTAAAAATTCAGCTGAAAAGAATGTGTGTGTAATGTATTTAAGCAATGGACCTTTCGAAAAACGCTCAGATGTATATGATACATATTTTGATTCATCCATTAAGAGTTATTCAGTGTGGGAAGAAGATTTTGAACGAGCAATATTTGAGAATGTCGAAGAACAAAAACAAGTTAAAGATATTGATATTGTAGAGTTACATTTTAGAATGAAATATGATTTGGATAAAATAGATTATTTTATTGTACCGAAAGATAAAGAAGATATAATGAATCTAATAGAAGGAGCTATAAAAATAGATGATGTAGGCGGAGAAACGTATGGATTATATAAGAATGATGATCCAAATTTATTAACAATAAATTTAAGTTTGTTAACTGAGTCGATAGAATCCAAGAAATAAAAGATGGCAAAGAAATAATGAGATACTATAGATACTGGAGGAAGTTATGAAGAAAGTTCTCATAGTGATACCAGCATATAATGAGGCTGAGAATATAAAAAAAGTTGTACAAGACTTAATAAATGACTGTCCTCAGTTTGATTATGTTGTAATTAATGATGGGTCTAGGGATAGTACTGCTGAAATTTGCAAAAATGAAGGATTTAATTTAATAGATTTGCCCATTAATTTAGGCTTGGCGGGTGCCTTTCAAACTGGAATGATGTATGCATGCAAAAAAGAGTATGATTATGCTATACAGTTTGATGGTGATGGCCAACATAAAGCAAAATATATTGAAAAGATGCTTGAGATGGCAGAAAAAGAAAAAGTAGATCTTGTCATTGGATCTCGATTTCTTGAAAAGAAAAAAAAGCATTCATTTAGGATGTTGGGTAATACAATAATTGAAGGGTTAATTTTTTTAACTACAGGAATAAAAATATATGATACTACTTCTGGAATGCGTTTATACAATAGAAAGATGATTGATAAATTAGCGTATCAGATGAACTATGGACCGGAACCCGATACAATTGCTTATTTAATTAGATGTGGTGCAAAGGTGGGAGAATATCCTGTAACAATGAATGAGCGAGAATTTGGAGAGAGTTATTTAAGTTTTACAAATGGAATAAAATATATGTTCCATATGATTTCTTCAATACTAATTGTTCAATGGTTCAGAAAGAAGGAGTAGGATATGTCAATTGGTTTAAGAATACTTTTATTGATTAGTTCGATAATACTATTTATATTTATTTATCGAAAATTAAAAAAATCGCAACTTCAACTTATGGAGGCTTTTTTTTGGATAGTATTTTCCTTAATGATATTGTTATTAGGGCTTGTTCCAGAAATTGGAATTAGCCTAGCTAGATTATTTGGAGTAGTATCTGCTGCAAATTTTATCTTTCTATGCATTATTTTTCTATTAATTATTAAAAGCTTTCTTTTAACAATAAAGGTATCGAGTTTAGAGCAAAAGGTTATAAATTTAACTCAAGAAATATCTATAAGAAAAAATGAGGAAGATAAGGATTAATTACGAGTTGATTAAGGAGAAAGATAGTGAGCGCAAAGAGTCATACTTTTGTTATATGTGCATATGAAGAAAGCGAGTTCTTGGAAGAATGTATAAAATCATTAGTTTTTCAGAAAGATAGTTCAGATATTATTCTTGTTACATCTACGCCTAATCAACTTATTAATTCGTTGTGTGAAAAATATTCCATACCATTTTTTATTAACAAAGGGGAAAGTGGTATAACCCAAGATTGGGAATTTGGATTAAGTAAGGTTACTACAAAATATGCTACCATTGCGCATCAAGATGATGTGTATTTTGATACGTATTCAAAAGCAGTAATAGAAGCCTGCGACCATTCGAAAGCGCCAATAATTTGCTTCACAGATTACTATGAGTTAAGGAATAATAAAATAGAAAAAAACAACAAGCTATTATCAATAAAAAGAAAAATGCTTTTACCATTAAGACTTAAAATGTTTAGAAGATTAAAATGTGTAAGAAGAATGATTCTATCATTTGGAAATCCGATTTGTTGCCCGTCAGTGACTTATTGCATTAATAGAATAGAACGCCCTTATTTCTTGAATAATTATAAATCAAACGAAGATTGGGAAGCTTGGGAACGATACTCTAAACTGAAAGGGGAATTTATTTATATTCCTCATGCGCATATGGCGCATAGAATACACGAGGATTCGGAAACATCTGCTATAATTGCTAGCGATGAAAGAGGCGCAGAGGATTTTGATATGTTTAGGAAATTTTGGCCGAAAAAAATAGCTGCATTTTTAGCAGAAAAATATAAGGAGAGCGAAAAATCAAATAAAATATAGTTTTTAGAATATTATGGATAATAAATATATTTTGTCAGTAGTGTTAACTACATATAATTCAAAGCTTGAGAAGATTCTTAGTACAATTGATTCAATAATAACTCAAAAAGATATTTTGCTTCAATTAGTGGTTGCGGATGATGGTTCAACAGAAAATCATTTTGATGAAATAGAAAAATATCTTAATTCAAAGAATTTTAATGATTATGCTTTGATTGGTTTTCAAGAGAATCAGGGTACGATTAAAAATTTGTTGAACGGCGTAAATAGATGTGAAGGCAAATGGATAAAACCAATTGCGCCAGGTGATATTATTTCTGGAAATTTGATTTTTAAAGAGTGGATAGAATTATTAGAATCTGACGACAAGAAATGGTCGTTCTGTGATGCAGTTTACTATGTGAACGATACAGTAGAAATAGCCATTAAGAGTCGAAGGCATCCAAGTATACTTAGACCTTATACACAAAAGGAATGGGATAAATGTAGATATAATTATGTTGTCCGCGGTGATAGCGTTAATGGAGCAACAGTTATTTGTGACAAAACTTATATGTTTAAATATCTGACTACAATATCAAGTATGATAAAATATGCAGAGGATTATATGTATATATTGATGATGTGGGATGGATATGTTCCATATTATTTTGAATGCGATGCTATTCGCTATGAGTATGGTGGCGGAATATCTACAAGCAAGAATAAAAAATGGATAAAAATACTTATCGATGAAAGAAACACTATTAATAATTATGTGGTGAATAGTGCTAGTGAAAAAGATAAAATCCAAAAACGGATGAAAAATAAATTGAAAAGTATTGGTAGATTTAAATATTTTCAGATGATAGCGTGTTTTTTATGGCGTGAATGCGTTGTTAGATTTGAAAAAAAACCATATACAAATGTAGATGTTAATCGTAGTAATGAATAAAGAGGTTAGAAATGCAGATACCATTTGTGTCGTTCCGTCCAATGGAAGAAGAATTAAATGAAGAAATAAGAGATGCTTTTAATAGAGTGTACACTAGTAGTTGGTATATTGGTGGGCGCGAAGATGAGAATTTTGAAAAAAAATTTGCCCATTTTTGCCAAGTAAAATATTGTATTGGTGTTGGTAATGGATTAGACGCATTAATGCTACCTTTAAAAGCTTTAGGAATTGGCGATGGGGATGAAGTCATTGTTCCATCTAACACGTTTATAGCGACAGCTTTGGCTGTAACTTATGCTGGTGCAATACCAGTTTTAGTCGAACCAATAATAGATACATATAATCTGAATTCAAAATTGATTGAAGAAAAAATTACAAATAAAACGAAGGCTATTATGGCTGTCCATTTGTATGGACAGCCTTGTGATATGGATTCAGTCATGAAAATTGCTGAAAAGTATAACTTACATGTTATTGAGGATTGCGCTCAAGCGCATGGTGCGACATACAAGGGAAAGAGAGTGGGCTCTTTTGGAGATGCAGCTGGATTTAGTTTTTATCCAGGAAAAAATCTAGGAGCTTTAGGTGATGCAGGCGCTTGTGTTACTAACAGTTCTGAGCTTGAAAAAAAGATACGAGCATTAGGAAACTATGGTTCTGATTATAAGTACCATCATATTTTGAAGGGCAATAATAGTAGATTAGATGAGTTGCAAGCTGCTTTTTTATTAGCCAAATTACCTCAGCTTGATAGAATGAACGCTGAAAGAAAGCGAATTGCTAATTTGTATACTAAAGGAATAAATAACAATAAGGTAATTAAGCCCTTTGTTATAGAGGGAGTTGAACCAGTATGGCATATTTATGCTATTCGTTGCAAAGAACGTGATAGATTAGAAAACTACTTAAAGGATAAAGGAATATCCACTAATAAACATTATCCAATACCTATTCATATGCAAGATTGTTATAAAGACTTAAGTATTGCATGTGGCAAATTACCAATAGCTGAAGAAATATCTAAAACCGAATTGAGCTTACCAATGTATTATGGGTTAAGTGATGAGGAGATAGAATATATAATTGATTCTATTAATAGTTTTTAAGATGTTAATGAGATTTTATTATGAGTTTGAAAGTGTTAATGATTGTCTCGTGGTATACTCCAATTAATGAGCCATTAAAGACAGGGGTGTTTCATTACGAGATGGCGCTAGGATTAAAAAAATATTGCAACATAGAAACTATGATTTGGTGGCCATTTGATACAACTTTACAAGAAGAAAAAAATGTAGAGGTTACACCAGATGGAATTACAATAATAAGGTCACAAAACAAACCTATATATTCTAGATTCGCATTTTGCAATAAGGTTTTTAAAGAAATAAAAAAAGAATTCATGCCAGATATTATTCATGCTCATTGTGCTAATCAGGCAGGATTATTAGGTTATTATATTTCTCGAAAGAATGGTGTTAAATATTGTGTGACAGAGCATTGTCCGCCTGAAATGTTATTTTTAAACAATGCTATTTGGAAAATTGCACTAAAAAAAGTGTACAAGAATAGTGTTTGTAACATTGCAGTATCAACTTATCTAAAGAATGCTCTCAATAGATTAATGGGTGCAAACAGTTTTATTTGTATTTTTAATGGAGTTGAAATTACAGAATATGGAAAAGGCGGAGCGTTATACGAAAATGGGGCAGTAAATGCATTAATTGTTGCACAGTTTTATGATGAAAAAATAAAGGGATTTCAATATTTGATACCTGCAATAGCGCAATACAATAGTGAGAATTCGAAAAAAGTGTTTTTGCATATATGCGGGGATGGAGAGTATAAAGATTTATATGAACGATTGGCGAAAGAACTAAAAATAGATAATTATATTAAATTCTACGGTAGTTGTTCAAAAGAAATGATTTATGAATTGATAGAGACAGTGGATTTTTGTATTTCATCAAGTTTATATGAGTCTGCAGGGGTTTTCATAGAGGAATCAATGGTTCTAGGCAAACCACTACTTGTAACAAAGAGCGGTGGTGGAGACTCATTAGTAAACAAGCAAACAGCTATAGTTGTTGAAGCGGGGGATACACAGGCGTTAAAAAATGGAATTAAAAGTATGGTCAAAAGATACACTTTGTTTGATACACAGTTAATAAAAGAATATGCAAATAAGATGTTTTCAATGGAAAGTGTTTGTGCTGAACAAAGTAGAATATATGAAAAATATAAGCAATAGAAAGGTTGATAAAAGTTGAATATTCTTATTATTACTGAATCAAATTCGAAAAGTGCAAATTATAATATTGCTATTCGAATGGCCAAAGAATTTAAGAAGAATAGCCATCAAATATATGCAGGATATTTTATTACAAGCGATAAAATACAGTCAGAGGAAGTGTTTGTTGATTCGTTTATTGTGCAAAATAGCCAGATACAAGAATATCTAATTTTAAGAAATTCTTTGAATTGGAGTAATATAACTAATAAAAAGAGAATAGAATATTTGATTACAAAAAAGAATCTTTTAAGGTTATATTTAAAAAATGCATTATATGAAAAGTTTGCATACAAATCATCTAGTAGAATAATAGAAAATTTTTGTATCGAAAAAAATATAGATGCTGTGATTGGGGTTTCATATCCTTATAGTATTTGTCAAATGGTATCGAATGTTAAAAATGTTGTAAAATGTGGCGTTCAGTTGGATCCTCATGCATATAATTACGTATTACCTAAAAAGCAGTTTTCTCAAAGATTACGTGAAGAGAGAAAAACAATTGAAAAATTAGATTATTTGTTTACAACTGATTTAATAAAGAATCAGTTGGTTGAGAATCATAAGATTAGTAAGAATGAAGATAAAATAATAGAGATTGAATTTCCAGAAGTTGATGCGGATATTATTAGGAAAAAAGAATGTTGTGAAAAAAAAGAGATTATAGTTAAGAAAGAAGATACTGTATCTTTTTTACATGCGGGACGTTTCTATGATGATATAAGAAATGCATCAAAATTGATTGATTTATTTGTTGACTTACCATCAAATTACGTATTATACGTTGCTGGACCTAATACAGCAGATATAATGAAATACGAAAATAGAATATCGGGAAGAATAGTGGATTTGGGATATATCAGCCTCGAAGAAGCGAAAATTGCATGTGGCCAAGCCGATGTTTTGATTAGTTATAATAATGCAGTTTCAAATCAGGTTCCTAGTAAATTATTTGAATGTATAAATACAGGCAAACCATTTATTAATTTATGTCAACTTGAAGAATGTCCGTCACTGAAATATGTTAAAGATTATGAAATGGCTTGCACAGTGTTTTTGTCTGAGAATAATAATTCTAAAAAGATACAAGAATTTGTATCAAAAAAAGTTGGTACTATAGCAAAGAGAGAGAGAATTTTGCATTTATTTAAAAAATGCACTATAGAATATTTTGCCAAATTGATTTTGAATAAGATAGATATGAAACTATATAAATACTCAGAAAACACTGAGAGTGTGGCTGTTGTGGATGATTATGAAAACTAAGTAAAATTATTATAAGAAATTGTCCATCTCTAGATTATGCTAGCAAATACGAAGTGGCATATGCCGACATTATTGATTGACGAGTATAAATGAAATGATGGATTGTAGCAAGAGTTAAAAGGAATTATGTGTGAGTATGATTTATTTTATAAGGAAGATTGTTACAAAATTATTGGTAGTTGTAGATAAGTGCAGGAGTGACCTTTATTTACTTAGATGCGAGCATGGTTCTCATTGTTATTGTGGTAAAAAGACAGTGATAAATAACTCGTATTTAGCTGGGGCTAATAGAGTGGGACATAGAAGTATAATAAATAATTCTCATATTGGATTTGCTACATATACTGGTGAAAACGTTTTTTTAGATAGTTGTAAAATTGGGAAATACTGTTCTATAGCAAGTGATGTTAAGTTAATAATAGGGAAGCATCCAACGAAGAAATGGGTAACAACACATCCCGCTTTTTTTTCAACAATGGGGCAGAGTGGTGTTGTTTATACAAAAACAATGCGTTTTAATGAGATTAATATAGAAAATAAATATGCAATCACAATTGGTAATGATGTATGGATTGGATATGGAGCAAAAATATTGGAAGGCATTGAGGTTGGAAATGGGGCTATAATTGCCGCTGGCGCATTAGTTAATAGAAATGTTCCTGCATATGCAATAGTGGGTGGGGTTCCAGCGCGTATTATTGGTTATCGTTTTTCAGACGAAGATATTGTTTTTTTGGAAAGAACTAAATGGTGGGATAACAATGAAGAATGGATAAAAAAGAATCTTGATTTGTTTGAAGACATCAGTAAGTTTAAAGAAAAGGTGGATAGAATATAAATGAAAGATATATTTATAATATCAAATGGACCTAGTGCAAGAAAAATAGATTTGCATAAATTAAAGAACACTCATGTAAGTTTAGCTTGTGTTAATTATTGGCCAGAGGCTTATAAAGATACTTTTTTTGAATTGAAGCCGGAGTACTTATTTTTGTTAGATAATATATTTTATTTATCGAAAGAAAAAGTTGATTCGGTCAATGAAAATGTTAATAAGTTGCGATCAATAATAGAAATGGTTGATTGGAATCTAACAATAGTAATTCAAAGAGGGGCACATTTTGAACTAGAAAATGAAAACGTAAATTTTGATTTTATAAATCAAAACTGCATTATGAAAAGGAAAATGAGTAGTTTTTATTATTTTTTAATGGATAAAAATAGGATAAATCCAGGTTATCATAATGTGGTTATAGGCGCAGTATATTATTTTTTAATGAAGAATAATAAAAGAATATTTTTAGTTGGAACCGATATATCTGATTTTAAAAATTTGAATGTGGATAGAGATAATAGAGTTTATATTGAATCTATTCATTCATATGGAAAGAGTTCAAAATTCTATTATGATTCATATGATGGCTATGGTATTACAGCCATAGCTGATTGGCTTAATTGTTGGGTCTTGATGCTTAAGGAATTTGAAAAAATGGCGCTATATGCCAAATATAAAGGGGCTAAAATATACAATTTATCGGAAGAATCTATGGTTGATTGTTTTGAGAAGATTTCGTGGGAAGAATATTTAAGCGAGGAGTACAATTAGGCAATTCAAATAGAAGGTGTAATAATCGTAAAATTTATAGTTGTCTATGATTAAACAGATATGTCAAGAATAGTTAATACAAAAAAGAATATAGTTTTTTCGTACCTTGATACAGTAGTTACATTACTGTTTACGTTTATTTCAAGGTCTATTATTATATCTGTTCTAGGAAAACAATATCTAGGTTTATCTAGTTTGTTTGCTTCTATATTGCAAGTGCTAAATATGGCTGATTTAGGTTTTTCTGGAGCAATTATTTTTAATATGTATAAGCCAATTGCAGAAAATGATACCATTGCTATATGCGCGTTACTAAATTTTTATAAAAGTGTTTATAAAAAAGTTGCATTAATAATATCTATTATAGGAACAATTATTATTCCGTTTTTACCAAATTTCATATATGGAGGATATCCGTCAGATATAAATATATATTTAGTGTATGCATTTTTTTTAGTAAACACCGTGTGTAGTTATGTGTTTAATGCATATTACAGTGCTTTGCTTCAAGCGTTGCAGAGACTGGATTTAACTAAAATAGGATATAGTCTTGTAAATATATTGCAAAACTTGATGCAGTTAATTGTATTACTATTATTTAAGAATTATTATTTGTTTTTATTATTAATGGTAGTTGGTACAATAAGTAAAAATGTACTTGTAAAGTTTATTGCTAACAAAAATTTTCCTCAATACATATGTAGCGGTAGGATATCTAAGGAAACACGTTTGGATATTATATCAAGGGTAAAAGGAATCTTGATATGTAATGTAAGTGCCGTGACGTATACGACATTTGATAATATCATTCTATCTACGTATATTGGTCTCGATACAGTTACCCTCTATAATAATTATATTGCCGTTTATACAGCTATTATGCAGTTTGTGCTTATGATAAGAACTTCAATGCAGTCAAGTGTAGGAGACAGTGTGGCAGCAGAAACATTGGAGAAGAATTATCAAGATGTTTTTCTATGGCAGTTTTTATTTTCGGCAATAGGGACATGGGGTGCAGTTTGTATGCTTAATCTATATCAGCCCTTTATGGAACTATGGATGGGTAATGAATTGATGTTGCCTTATGTAGATGTAATATTGATAGCGCTATTGTTCTTTGCTACAACATCACAGCATGCACATTTTTTGTTTCTAGGAGGAAATGGATTTTGGTGGGAAATGAGACTGCCGTATATTTTTAGTACTATAACTAACATAATATTAAATATAGTATTAGGAAAAACTATTGGAATTAGTGGAATTATTTTTGCAACTTTGTTTTCGACAGTAGTATTTGGAAACATATGGCAATGTAACATCATATTTGAAAAATACTTTAAGCGTAGTGTTAAGAATTATCAAGTCAGACTAGTCTGTTATTTCTTTACGTCGGTATTGTCAGGTGTGATTTCAATTATAATCTGCCGTTTTATAAAAGAAAGTGGAGTGCAATACTTATTGTTGAGATTAATTATATCAACAATAGTTGCAGTGATTGTATATATAATAGCGTATCATAATACACCAGAGTATAAATCTGCACTGATTCTAATTAGAAAGATATTGAAGAAGGATGGTAATTAATAATAAATGGTTGCTGTTTTTTGACTAACGTTAATCATTGTTTTATTATTGAATGAAATAAGCGAGCTATATAATTTAAATTAACAAAGAATAGAGGATAATAATAAATGGAACGATTAGCTATTAATGGCGGATATCCCGTTAGAAAAGAAAAAATATATTATGGAGGACAATGGATAGAGGAGGATGACGTAGATGCAGTTGTAGAGACGTTGACAAGCCCTTTTATTACATGTGGTCCTAAGGTTGATGAAGTTGAGAGAGAACTTGAAGAGTATACTACAGCAAAATATTCGGTTGTTGTTTCAAACGGTACTGCAGCATTGCACTGCGCTTGTATTGCGGCAGGTATAGGCGAAGGTGATGAGGTTATAACTACCCCATTGACGTTTGCGGCATCAGCTAATTGTGCATTGTATTGTGGCGCAAAACCTGTATTTGCCGATGTTGATCCAGAAACATATAATATTGATCCTAAGAGTATTGAGGAGCACATCACGGATAGAACTAAGGCTGTTATAGCAGTGGATTTCACTGGTCAAGCTGTAAAGATAAAAGAGATAAAAGAGATTTGTAAAAAGCACAATCTTATTTTTATTGAAGATGGCGCACACTCAATAGGGACAAAATATAATGGTCAACCCGTTGGAAGTCTCGCTGATATGACATGCTTTTCTTTCCATCCAGTAAAAACTATTACAGCTGGAGAAGGGGGCGCTATTCTTACTAACGATGATGAGTTATATAAGAAGATTGTATTAGCACATACCCATGGTATTACTCATGATGAAGACTTAATGGAAGGGGCACCTCATGAAGGACCGTGGTATTATGAACAAATATCTTTAGGCTTCAATTATCGAATGACAGATTTTCAAGCAGCTCTTTTGGTTAGCCAGATGAAGAAATTAGAGGCATTTAAGAAAAGACGAAAAGAAATTGTTGAAAAATACAACGTGGCTTTTGCAAATATTCCTGAAATAATAGTTCAAAAGGAGATAGCAGAGTCGGATACATGTAGACATTTGTATATTATTAGACTTGATTTAGATAAATTGTCATGTACTAGAAGAGAATTCTTTGATGCTTTATCAGCCGAGAACGTTCAGCCTCAAATACATTATGTTCCGGTTTATTGGTTCCCTTATTATCAGCACATGGGGTATGAGAAAGGATTATGCCCAAATGCTGAGAAAATATATGAGGGGATTATGAGTATACCTTTGTACCCTAAGATGACTGATGCAGATGTGCATGATGTAATAAAGGCAGTAAAGAAGGTAGTGGAGAATTATAGAAAATGAGTTGTGTAGCGATAATCACTGCTAGAGGTGGTTCAAAACGCATTCCTAGAAAGAATATTAAAGACTTTTGTGGCAAGCCAATCATTGCATATAGTATTGATGCTGCAATTAATAGTGAAGTATTTGATGAAGTGATGGTTTCAACTGATGACAATGAGATAGCGGATATTGCTAGGAAATATGGAGCGAATGTTCCATTTATGAGAAGCGAGCAAACGTCAAACGATTACGCTTCAACTGTGGACGTATTGTTAGAGGTGATAGAGTCTTATAAGAAATTGGGTAAACAGTTTGATGAGCTTTGTTGTATATATCCGACAGCACCATTCATAACAAGTGATAGATTAAGTGATGCATATCATAAATTTTGTGATAGCAATGTTGAAAGTTTAATTCCTGTAGTTGAATTTTCATACCCACCACTTAGAGGTTTTTGCATTAAGGGCGGTAATCTTAAATACAAATGGCCTGAATATGAAAAAAGTCGATCGCAAGATTTGGATAAAATTTATCACGATGCAGGTCAATTCTATTTTATCAAAGTAAGTGCTTTGGAAGAGAAGAAAACGTTAGTGGTAGATAATACTATTCCATTTGTTTTAGATGAAATTGAAGTCCAAGACATAGATAATTATGCTGACTGGAATTTGGCAGAAATGAAGTATAAATTGTTGTTTGGTAAAGATTAAGTTTTAGTGTATTAAAAAAGAAATCTGATTTGTGTTAATAATAATTATAAAGTAGGTCAAAAATGTTTACTCTATTCGATAAAATTAATAAAAATGAACCATACGTTATTGCAGAAATGAGTGCAAATCATGGTGGTTCGTTTGAGAATGCAATGAAAATAGTTCACGAAGTTGCAAAAGCGGGGGCGGATTGCTTGAAAATTCAAACATACACTGCTGATTCCATGACTATCGATTGCGATAAAGAATACTTTAAAATTAAGGGCGGTTTATGGGATGGCTATAAGCTTTATGACTTATATAAAGAGGCTGGAACGCCATATGAATGGCAAGAAGATATTAAGTCTGAATGTGAAAAATATGGAATTGATTTTTTGTCAACGCCTTTCGATAAAGAGGGGGTTGATTTTTTAGAGTCCATAACTATAGAGGCATACAAGATAGCTAGCTTTGAGCTAGTAGATATTCCGTTAATTGAATATACTGCATCTAAACACAAACCCATGATTATTTCCACTGGAATGGCATCGTTAGAAGAGATACAAGATGCTCTTAATGCATGTTATAGAGTCGGTAATAAGCAGGTTGTGTTATTAAAGTGTTGTAGTGAATATCCTGCTCCATGGGAAGACATGCATCTTGGTAATATACCAGATATGCACAGAAGATTTAATGTTCCAATAGGATTATCAGATCATAGTGCTGGAAGTATAGGTGCGGTTGTAGGCGTATCATTAGGAGCTTGTGTAATAGAAAAACATGTGAAACTTGAAGGGGTAGAGAGCGCTGATAGCAAGTTTAGTATGTCAATATCAGATTTTTCGCAGATGGTGCAAGATGTTAGAAATGCTAAGTTGATTTCACAGGGGCCAGATTATGAAATGACAAACGGGGAAAATAGTTCGAAGGTATTTAGAAGGAGTATTTTTGTTGTTAAGGATGTTAATGAAGGTGAATTATTTACGCATGATAATGTTAGAATAATTAGGCCAGGGTTTGGTATGAAACCAAAGTATTTATCAGATGTGATAGGAAAGCGCGCAACACAAAAGATTTCTGCGGGGACGCCGGTTTCAGAGGAAATGATTGGAGAATAGATATGTCTAATACCGAGGTTTGCAAGTTATACCTTAGAAAGGCACAATTGGATGATTGTGATTTGCTTTTTAAATGGGCAAATGATGAATTGGTTCGGAGTAATGCCTTTAATGGAGAAAAAATTGAGTATTCACAACATATGGACTGGTTTGGTCGTGTCATACAATCGGATGATATTGGACAGTATATTTTGCAGAGAGATAAAGAGCCTATTGGTCAAATCAGGATAAATATAGAAGGTAATAGGGCTGAAATAGATTATAGTATTTCAGCTAGTGAGCGGAATTGTGGGTATGGAAAAGAGATAATAAGATTAATTAAAGAAAGAGTGACAACAGATTTTCCAGAAGTAACTGTTTTGGTGGCTAAAGTGAAGCCATCTAATCCGGCTTCATATTGTTGTTTTGCGAAAAATGGATTTATTGAAGTATATAAACAGCTGGAATATGATTTGAGTAAAGTTGATTCTTTTATTTAAAAATTATAGATGTAAAATGCATAGTATTTACAAATAAAACTGTATTGTAAAAGTGGAATTCATATATTTGAAAGTAGGTGATGGCGTGGAGCGGTATGTTGTAGCTACAATAAAATCATGGAATATAAAAAACTTTGAGAAATTAAAGTCGATGGAAAACGCTGAATTCTATTTAATAACGGACAAATCGGAGCTCACGTTTGAAAATATAAGTAATATTAATCCAAGATATGTTTTTTTTCCACATTGGTCATGGATTATTCCAGCAGAGATATATGAAAATTTTGAATGTATCGTATTTCATATGACTGACTTGCCTTATGGTAGAGGAGGGAGTCCACTCCAGAATCTTATAATAAATGGCAGGTACAATACTAAAATATCCGCATTAAAGGTATGTAAAGAACTTGATGCGGGTGACATTTATAAAAAATATCCAATTAATATTTCAGAAGGAAATGCTGATGAAATATTTACTAGAATATCAGATGCTATTTTTTCAGAAATGATTCCCTATATTATTGATAACAATATAAGTCCTTCACCACAGATAGGAGAGCCATTTTGCTTTTCGAGGAGAAGTCCAGAGCAAAGTGAAATACCTGAAGGGTTGAGTCAGCGGCAGATGTATGATTATGTGAGAATGCTTGATGGAGAGGGATATCCGGTTGCATATACAAAATATGGTAAGGGTAGATTTGAATATAGAAATGCGCAGTTTATTGATGGTGTATTTAGTGCACAGGTGAAATATGTGGAGGAAAATATATGAAGAAGATTTTAGTTATAGCAGCACATCCAGACGATGAACTTTTAGGTGTGGGTGGCACTATACGAAAATTAGTAAATGAGGGATGTGAGGCTCATGCAGTAATATTAGCGGAGGGTATTACATCTAGAAGTGAAACTAGAGATGAGGCAGATAAAAATGAATTATTTGAATTGCAAAAAGATGCAAAAGCGGCTTCCATTGAAGTAGGGTATTCTTCTATAGATTTTTGCGGTTTACCGGACAATAGGATGGATGAAAAAGATTTGTTAGATATTATAAAAATAATATCTAAATATGTTGAGAAATATAAACCGGATACTATATTTACTCATCATCACGGAGATTTAAATATTGATCACAGATTAACATGTGAAGCAGTTTTAACTGCTTGCAGGCCTGTGGGCGAGTATAGTGTAAAAAGAATTTATGCATTTGAAACTCCAAGTAGTAGTGAATGGAATTACAACTATACCGAACCTTTTAAACCAAATGTATATTTTGATGTAACTGATACACTGGAAGCAAAAGTAGATGGTATGGCTTGCTATAGATCGGAAAGTACTGTCTATCCACATCCGAGAAGTCCAGAGGCACTCCGTTCTCTTGGCAAATATAGAGGGAGCAATGTTGGTGTAGATATGGCAGAGGCTTTTATGTTACTGAGGGAAATAATATAAGTTTAGAGGATAAAAATGGTTTTTTTTAGAGCAGATGGAAACAGTAAAATAGGAGCCGGACATGTGATGCGTTGTCTTAGCATTGCCTCTGCCATTAAAGAATTACATGAAGAGGTTGTGTTTTTTTCTGCGGAGACAGAGTTTTGTGATTATATAAAAGGAGCGGGGATAGAAAATGTTGTATTCAAAACCGATTATAGAGATATGGAATCGGAGTTGTTTCTTTTTGAAAAAATTATAAAGGAAAAAAAACCAAATTATATTTTTGTTGATTCATATTTTGTTACAAGGAACTATTTGCAAAGAATACAAGAAGTGTCTAATTCATATGGTGGAAAACTTATATATATTGATGATGTGTTAGCGTTTGCATATCCCTGTGATTACTTGATTAATTATAATATCTATGCTCCCAATATGAAAAATAGATATTTAGAAATATATAATGGTGAAGGGATGCGCAATGGAGCTAAAGGATATCCAATATTTTTGCTAGGCACGAAATATTTACCTTTAAGAAAAGAATTTATAAATCTTCCAGTGAGAGAAATTAATAATAAAATAGATAATGTATTTGTATCAACAGGAGGAGCCGATTTTGAGCATATAGCCTTAGCATTTGTAAAATATGTTAAGTCTAAACAAATTAAAAAGGTGAACTTCCATATTATTATTGGGCTTATGAATGAAGATAAGGCTGAAATAGAACAATTGGCAAATGGATGTGATAATTTGATACTTCATTATGATGTTAAAGATATGGTTAAGTTGATGCAATCATGTGATATAGCAATTAGTGCCGCTGGAAGTACTTTATATGAACTTTGTGCAACTCAGACGCCTACCATAACATATGTTATAGCAGATAATCAGATTATGGCGGCTGAGGCTTTTGAGAAAAAGGGAATTATGAAATATGCGGGTGATGTAAGACAAATAGGAACATTAAAATTATTAGAAAAAATGTTTAGTCTTATTAGTAAATTGGAGAAAAATCGACTTGAATGCTGCGAAATGGCAAAACGACAATATAGTATTATTGATAGTAGGGGTTGGTTAAGTGCATTTGAAGAGATTAAACAATAAATATGATTATTAGAGGTGACGAATAATGAATTGTAAATTGTTCAATAATAAAACTCTTATGATTACAGGAGGAACAGGCTCGTTCGGAAGTACAGTTTTAAAGCATTTCCTCGATTCTGACCTTAAAGAGATTCGTATTTTCTCGCGTGACGAGAAAAAGCAGGATGATATGAGACATCAGCTTCAGGCTGAACATCCAGACCTTGCAGGCAAGGTAAAGTTTTACATCGGTGACGTCCGCAACATGCGCTCAGTTCAGGATGCAATGCCAGGGGTAGATTTCATCTTCCATGCAGCAGCATTAAAGCAGGTTCCATCGTGTGAGTTCTTCCCAATGGAAGCAGTTCGTACAAACGTAGAAGGAACAGACAATGTTTTACATGCAGCAGTTGAGGCAGGGGTTGAAAGAGTTGTTTGCCTTTCAACAGATAAGGCCGCATACCCAATAAATGCCATGGGCATCTCAAAGGCTATGATGGAAAAGGTTATCGGCGCCAATGCCCGTGTTGCAGCAGGCAAGACCACAATCTGTACAACCCGCTATGGCAATGTAATGTGCTCACGTGGTTCTGTTATTCCTCTTTTCATTGACCAGATTAAAGCAGGTAACCCAATCACAATCACCGATCCAGACATGACCCGTTTCCTTATGAATTTGGACGAGGCAGTTGCCCTGGTTATGTTTGCATTTGAAAACGGAGAGCCAGGTGATTTGTTCGTTCAAAAATCTGATGCTTCAACAATCGGAGATTTGGCAAAAGCCGTGCAGCAGCTCTTTGGAGACACTGGCACCAAGATTATTGGTACACGCCACGGTGAGAAACTTTTTGAGACTCTTATGACCAACGAAGAATGCGTCCGTTCCATCGATATGGGCAACTACTACCGAGTTCTTCCTGACGGTCGTGACTTAAATTATGACAAGTTCTTTGTAAATGGCGAGGTCCAGACAATGTCAAGTGAAGCTTACACATCTCACAACACAAAGCGTCTTGATGTGCAGGGCACAGTCGACAAAATCATGACAACCGATTATGTTCGGAATCTTTTGTAGCGATGGTTACACTATAATATATTGATGGTAGTTTGTTTAATATGAAGCTAGAAGGAATAAAACAAAAAAGAGAATCAAATATTGAATTGTTACGAATAGTATTGGCTATTTATGTTGTGATTTTGCACATTAATGGATATGCGGGAGAGATTTTAAGTAAGGTATCATATCCATCAATAGACTCTTTTGTAGTAGTCTTATTGGAAGTGTTAGCTGCTGTTGCGGTCAATACTTTTGTTTTGATATTTGGTTATTTTCAATCAGAAAAAGATGAAATAAAAGTGTGGAGAGGAATATCTCTTTTCATTGATGTGATTTTTTTTAATGTTTTGTTTTATTTTATAGATATAATAATTGGAATAAAGACGTTTTCTATTGTTGGTCTATTAGGGATGTTTTTACCAATTAATTATTATGTAGTGTTGTATGTGGGCGTTTTTTTACTGTCGCCATACTGCAATTTGATTTTAAATAAAATAAGTAATGACGAATCAAGGAGAATGGGATTCTGGCTTATTTTTATTATTAGTATACAGCCATTTATTGTGGATATGTTAGAACAGTTTTCTGGAATAAAGTTTTCGGGATTGAGTTTTATTGGTATAGAAGGAGACTCAAATGGTTATACATTAATAAATTTTATTCTTATATACATGTTGGGGGGAATAATAAGACGAAGAGAGGATATTATAACAGAGAAATATTCAAAGTGTAGATATTTATTGTTTTATATTATTGGATCGTTATTGTTAACATGCTGCGTGTATATAATATTCTATAAAAAAATACATTTAGATGTACTTGGCTATAATAATCCTATTCTAATTATGAATTCAATAATGCTTTTTCTTTTATTCAAAAAAATCAAGGTAAGATATAATCGTATTGTCAATATGATTGCCAAAGCATCATTTACTGTGTATTTAACACATCCGTTTGTCATTAGGCAGATATTGTCAAATATTAATACCGATAAAATGGATTACTATGCACCATTTGTGTTATTGATTGCAATGATAACATTTGCTGGCTCATTTTTTATATACTGTTTAACTAATCGAACTATTCAGTTTTTAAAAAAACTTTTAGGTAATGTTTTTGCTGGGTTAAGTTATAGAGGTGATTTATAATGAAAACAGTAGCTGTGATTATGGCAACATATAATGGAGAAAAATACATCGAGGAACAAATCATTTCTATTTTAAACAATGATTATAAAGCCGTGACTATTCATATATGTGACGATGGTTCTTCAGATAATACTATTCAGATAGTGGAAAGAATTATTGAGGAAAATCCATCGAAAATTGTGCTTCATAAAAATACTAGTAATTTGAAGGTGATAAAAAATTTTTTGAGTTGGACTCAAAAGATTGATGCAGATTATTATATGTATTCAGATCAAGATGATTATTGGTACGCTAACAAAATATCAACTACGCTTGGAATTATGTTAGATGAAGAAGATAAAAATCCAAACATCCCAATTGCCGTATTTTCCGATGCCGCGGTAGTGGATGAGGATAGAAATGTTATTTGTAATTCTTTTTTTAAAAAAGAGAGTTTGAATGTCAACAAATTATCTTTTGAGGAGTTATTGTTTGAAAATAAAATTTTAGGGTGTACCGTTATGTTTAATCGAAAAGTAAGAGAATTACTTAAGATTGAAATAAAGGCGCCGTACGAAATAAGAATGCATGATTGGTGGATTGGATTAATTGCTGCAGCATTTGGAAAGGTTGTATATATAGATAGACCATTAATGGAATATAGGCAACATTCTGGAAATCAAGTTGGTGCGAGAGGGGTAGTTGGATATTTGGTTGATAATTTATTTTTGTGGCAAAAACAGAGGGGTATGTTGTATGCAATATTTAGACAAGGAGAGACATTTTTAAATACTTACAAATATAAATTAACTAAGAATCAGATAAATTATCTTGAGAAGTTTTCTACATTTTATCAAACTAACGTAATCGTACGAAAATATAGATTTTTAAAGAATGGTTATCGTAAAACCGGCTTAATACGAAATTTAGGTATAATTATTCTTTTATAAGGTGTAACAATCTTTCTAGAGAAAGGTTGTTACACAGTTATTTTAAGGTTATAACAATTATTATTGGAGTACGCAGATAAATATTTAGTTTCCAAGCAGTAATTGTTTCATTTCATCATCTAATGTGGCAAACCAATTATCATATCCATAATTTTTCCATGGCATGTTCCTGTCAAAATGATATCTCCAAGGATAATATAATTCACCGGTTTCGCGATTTTTAATATTTCGGATGTCTGCCTTTGGTTTTCCAGGATTACCTAAAACAACTTGATATTTTTCAACATCTCTGTTAACAATTGTTCCAGCTCCAATCAATGTGTCGCTTGCAATATCTATTCCAGGAAGCACAATCGAGTTAGTTGCAACAATTGCGAAAGCATGGACGTGAACACCTAGTTCTACATCGGATGGAGGAGTAGGGTCATTAGTAAATACTACGTATGGAAAAATCCAACAACAATCATCAATTATTGTCGCCATTCCAACATGAACGCTACTATGCATACGAACGTAATTACCGATTTTACAATGGCCTTGTATATCAGTAAGAGTTCCTGCGCTAACATTGTTTCCAATAGAGGTGTTTTCTCTAATTGTAACTTGATGTCCAGCTTGGAAATTATCACCAATAACCGAGCCGCTATAGAAGATGCAACCACTTCTAATTATTGCATTCTTACCAATGACAAGTTCATGTTTGTGATATTTGTGGTCATTAAAAAAATCCATTTGGTACTCACCTAAAATACAGTTAGCACCAACGGTAGAGTTACTTCCAAGTTTAACGTCATTTCTAATAATACAATTATTATCGATATAAACATTGTCACCAAGAATGACATTGTCTTCAATAATACAATTGTTTTTTATAATGACGTTTTCGCCAAATTCAACATTTTTTCCGATTATTACATTTGAACCAAATGTCGGTTTGTTTGACATAAAAATATCTCCTTTTTTAGATTGTTTGAGTCAATTAAAGAAATGAATGTTTAAAATCATCATAATTTCTAATATAATCTTTTTCCTCATAGAAATTGGATGCGGCAACACATAAAACGGAATCTTTTTGGAGCCATAACATTTCACGCCAGGTAGGTTCTTCTATTAAAACTCCAATTGAAGGATCAGATAATTCAATTTCTTCACGTCCATGTTTATTTTCGAGTATCAATTGAATCTTCCCATAAGGACAAAAAAGTAGTTGTTTTAATTTCTTGTGAGCATGAAATCCTCTGCGAACACCTTCGGGTACCTTTGAAATATAATAAATGCGCTTAATATCAAAGGGCAAAGTTTTATTTTTGATACTATCGCCTTCAAAGAATGACAATTCACCTGCCTCTATGGTTGGGATAGTTGTAATATGTAAAATTTTGCAGCCAGCTACGGTTTCTGGAGTATTTAGGGTGTCACCCTTTAAAACAGAGTACCATTTGAGTTCGTTGATATTATCATATCTACGGAGAATAATGTTAGGAATATCATAAGTCTCATGAAAATTGTGTTTGTCAAAAAATCGGATAGAGCGTTTATCTTTTTTATCCACACACCAGTAGACGCTATTGATTCCATATTTCGAAAAAGCTTCATTGATAATTGTTTGAATGCCAATCCACGAGTACCCTTTATTCATGGCGATTGCTCTAACACTTAAAGCTAACTCAGCGCTTTCATTTTCAATATTTTTGAGGCTTATAGTGCCCATATATTCATCTTCATCCGAAACAATTGCAAGATGAACATGCTTTTTAGAATTCCAACTGTCTTTAATAAAAATCTCTGCATCTTCTATTGTTTTTGAAGAAAAGTCAGTTTTAAAAAACTTAGTAACGGATTTGTCAAGCATCCATTCAAGCATTAATGGTGCATCCTTCAGTTGAAGATTTCTAAGTTTCATATTTAGTATCCTTTACAAATTTTAATAATATAACAAGCATAATTATAGCATTTAATGAATTTGATAGCGAGGGATGATTGGGTTTTGCATCATTTGTTTTTTAGAGATATACCTCATTGAACAAATAGAACATTGTAGTGTATAATAGCTGTAGTTTTACTACAGCTATTTTTAGAGGAGAAATAAGGTTTATATGAAGTTAAAATCATTAAGTTTTCAAAAGTTAAAGGAAAGAAATATTTTATGTGCGTTTATTATCGGATTAGTATTTGCGTTGCTATCTTTGTTTGAATTGCTCATGGCTGATGCCAGTGTTTTTTTCAATGCAAAGACTGTTAGTGAATTCAGTGTGTTTGAAACAGTTGACACGAATTGTAAGCAGTTAGATTCGAATACTTTCGAGATAAGTAAGGAAAAGAGTTATATTATTATCCCAGTTAAAGAAAAATACAACAAATTGGATATTTCATTTGATAATAAATCTGATTTGGATGCAATTTCAGATATAAAGATTTGGTATTGTAGAGGAAAAGGTAGTTGGGAATCATATAATACTGTTTCAGTACAATTGGAGGATGGGGAAGATAATGCATCTGTTTCATTTCCAGAGGTAGAATCAGGAAAAATAAAAATTAGTTTTAGGGGAGAGACGGGGAAAATACTTAAAATACAGTCTCTCTCTTTTTTACTTAACAAATTATTTGTATCTAAAATATCGATTTTAAAGATGTGTATTATGGCAGTTTTTTTCACAATTGTATTTGGTGCCATAGCACTTTATATATTAAATCATCGTGATAATAGGGTCTTATTATTCCTTGGTATTATCTTCTTGGGAGAGGTATTTTTTGTTATAAATAATTATTTTTCAAATAATTTTTATTTGGCTGGATATTTATATCCAGACCCAGATGATTCTTTTATGGATTATTTTAATATGCTAGCATTATTGAATAATAAGAATCCATATTATTTAAATGCAAGTTATCCTGCGCTATGTTTTGTTATTTTGAAATTCTTTCATAATTTTTTGCCAGCTGATATAGCTATAATTGAAAAGGGAAAAGAACTAAGAGCAAATTATATTGCGATGTTAGGCTTCTTGATTCTATTTGTTATATCATTGGTTTTAATAGTCGCTGTTATAAAAAGAATATTAAATAGCGGATACAAGTCATTATATGCAATTATTATTCTATTGAGCGGCCCAATAATATTTACACTTCAACGAGGAAACTTACTTTTAATAGCATTATTGTTTCTTTTAGTTTATATACTGTTTTATGATTCTGAAGATGTTAAAGAAAGATATATAGCTTATGTTGCTTTAGCAATAGCTGCCAGTATAAAAATATATCCAGCCCTGTTTGGATTAATGACTCTAAGGAAAAAACGGTATAAAGAAACCATACATTTGGCTATAATTGGAATCTTGGGATTTTTGATACCATTTTTTGCCTTTTCAGGGTTTGATACGCTTAAGGAAATGTTGCATGGTCTTCAAGTTGCAAATGCGGAATTGACGTGCCAAGGGGCTGGTCATAATTTTAGTTTAGTTAATCTTGCAGCAATAACAAGTGCTTTTTGGGGCCAAACAGTTACCATAAGTAAATTGGCGTCTGCTGCTATAACAGTAATATTAATCGCTGTGGCTTATTTAGCGAAGAAGGAATGGCAGAGCTTATTCTTAATAGCTACTGCGTGCGTTTGGTTCCCTGAGTTTTCGTTTACATATGTCTTGGTATTTTACTTACCGGCAGCATTATTCTTAATTAAAGATAATAATGAATGTGACAGTAATGATTATTTTGATATAGTGATGCTTGCATTGTTACAAGTACCATTTGCACTTCCTTACATGAAGTGGATAGATAAGTTTTTACGCATTGGTAAGTATTATCATCATATGTCATATAGTACTTTGATTCCTAATATTATCATAATTATTATGGTAGTTAAAATTTTCTATAGCGTAATAACAGTAAGATTAAATATCAAAGTAAATCATAGAAGAACTGCGATTGTTAGCATTGTACTATGCTGTGTAATGTTGACAGTTATTGGTATCACTCGCAATAGGGCGGCGGACAATAAGTACGATTTTGAAGGTAAAGGTACTAGAAAATCACCTTATTTAATTCAAAATGTTGAAGATTTTAGTAAACTACACGATTTGGTAAATGAAGGTACATCGTTCGAAAAAGTGTACTTTTCACAAACAAATAATATTGAATTTAATGGAGAAACTCCATATAGTCCAATCGGAGATAGAAGTACTGGTAAGGAATTTGCTGGTATTTATAATGGAAATGGCTATACTATAAGCAATTACTGTGTTACATCGGATGAGGGTGCTGGTGTATTTGGATTATTAACTGGTACCATATATAATATGCAATTTTCAACATGTAATATTCGAGGTGGTATAACAGGGGGAATAGCTTATGAAGTTGGAAATGAAGGAAAGATAGTTAATTGCTCAATTAATGGTATAATTTTTGGCTATAAGGTATCAGGTTTGGCTGCATACAATAACGGTATAATTGAGAATTCAGCCGCTTTTGTAGCGGTAGAATCACCTGATGGTTGGGATACTCAGGAATATGGAATTGCTGAAACTACATATAGTCAATCTACTATTAATTGCTTTAGCAACCTGGGGCAAGATACTTATCTATTTGATGCTGTTGATGAAGCGGCATTAGTTAAGTTAAATAGCCATGTGAAGAATAATAATGCCAATTTTAAAAAAGAATACAAGCTTGTTGATTGGGACATATCGGATGGCTATTTCAAGTTAGCTCAATAAGAATATCAATACTTTGATTTTTGAATTATAAAGTATTATAGAAAGGTAAAACTCGGCATCAAATGACGCCGAGTTTTACAACATGCACTTTAAGTGCGAGAACATATTTAACAATTACAATGTTAGCATTATAAAGATTGTATGTAAAGAGAGGGAAGTGTATCTCGAGGATAGAAACAAGAAATAATAGTGATTGCTCGGATAAATAATTATTTTTTAATTAAACATATGTTATAATATCGGCAGTCTATGTTGTTTATCATAATTATTGACAGAGATTAAAATGGAAACACGAGGAATAAAAATGAATCTTAGTTTTTACAATGGAAAAAAAGTATTAATAACAGGTCACACAGGTTTTAAGGGCTCTTGGATGTGCAAGGCACTTATCAATGCAGGTGCGCAAGTTACAGGCTATGCTTTGGCAGCGCCTACAAATCCAAGTCTTTTTGAGATGCTTGGGCTGGCTTCAAAGATGAATTCTATTGAAGGAGACATCAGAGATTTAAAGCATTTGCTTGCTGTTTTTGAAGAGGTTCAGCCTGAAATCGTTATTCATATGGCGGCTCAGCCTATCGTTCGCGATTCTTACAAGGATCCGGTGTATACCTA
>JAEEGL010706519.1_pt1 | contig 41549 bp, 45 predicted proteins | sample 9134231 | NCBI WGS metagenome assembly JAEEGL01 (sample SAMN16246548, study PRJNA631951) | gut metagenome | biome: gut microbiome; feature: rumen; material: fiber-attached | host: Bos | place: Iran: Karaj | collected 2018-10
AAAAACATCTGCGAAGCAGATGGTTGGTGACGCAGGCACCTTTTACGAATTGATGAGGGCTGAACTGTTCTGTGCGGAGCGCCTCATAAATGAGTAAAAACATCTGCGAAGCAGATGGTTGGTGGCGCAGGCACCTTTTACGAATTACGGCAACAACAATTTCTCTCCTTCAATAATCGTATAGTCATCATCGATATCGTTGATTTCCTTGATCTTATCCACCATTGCATTGGTTCCGTAATACTTCATACTGATGTCATACAAAGTCTGCCCCTTTTTCACCTGATGATACGTCCCGGAAAATGAACTTTCCACATCATCACTTTCCTTCACGGTTTCTTTCTCCGTCTCGGCTTCCGTTTCATCCACTTCCTCAATCGTTGTTCCCACAATGGTGACTTTTTCATTTTCCGTTGTTTCTTCCTTGCTGTAGGAATCGATAATCTCATTCACCGCCTTTGCCTCCTGATTCATATTGTATCCGGAAAGCGTCTGTTTGATGTTTTTCAATTCTCCGTAATTGTTCAGCATTACCACGGTGGACAAAAGAAGTGCTACAATCAGCATTCCACTGACACCGTAAGCAAAACGGCCCTGTCGTCTGGATACCTCACCCATTTGTTCTATTGGATTTTCCGCTTTTGGCGGAATCTCTTTCTTCTCCTCCGCCTGTACCGGTTCCTTTCCATCGTTCTTCTCTTCTTTCAGTTTTCTTGGAATTTCATTGAAACTTTTTACATACTTTTTCATTTTTTCATTTTTTTCAAAATAGATATAATATCCTTTCTGTTTAACAAAGGATGTTTGTTCATAGAGGTAAAAACCTTCTTCGTTTTCAGAACGGTCGGCAATAAAACATACTTTATTATTTCCTGCGAAATTATCCAGGTGTGTTTTGCGAATCCCGTTCATATCTTCCGAGACTCTGTACGGAACGGATGCAAACCATCCAACAATATCCAATCGTTCAAAGAACTGTTTCTTCTGCTGATACAATTCCGTCCAGATTTCGTCATTAAAAATAATACTATTCTCAATAATATCCCGAACTTCCAACAATCCCTTGATAAAGATATATGCATTGCCACCGCTAATCTGAATTTGTCCTAAGAGCACACCATAACGAAGGTCGCCTTCCTTTTCCGATTTTTTCTTCAATTGATTCATTACATAATCTTCTATGTAAATCTTCTTGTTGGAATCACTGTTTCCTATCTGCCGAATATTTTTTGGCACCTTCACATGCTTGTGACTTTCCGGTTCCTTACCACTATAAACTTTTTCTATCATGAAACCTCCCCCTTCTCATTAATTCTTTCCCATCCTAACACAGCGTTGCTGTTTAAATTTGTCAAAAGAACAGAGGCTTCAACCAGTTTTTAACGACAAAAAAAGTACCCTTGCAACAAGGGTACCCATTCTTTTACAAAGATATTTTTATATAGCAACAACCTGACTAAATACTTCACCAATCGCCTCATGAATTACCAGATTTGCTCTGCTATCCTTTGGCGTTGCGCTTTTATTAATCAGAACCAGTTTATTTCCACGATAATAGTCAATCAATCCTGCTGCCGGATACACTGCCAAAGAAGTTCCTCCGATAATCAGTACATCCGCATTGGCAATTGCACGTACAGAATTTTCAATGGTTCTCTGATCCAAACCTTCCTCGTATAGAACCACATCCGGCTTGATAAATCCACCGCAACTGCACTTTGGCACACCATCCATCTTCATAATGTCTTCCAAAGAATAAAACTTTCCGCAATCTTCACAGTAATTTTTGTGCACTGTTCCATGAAGTTCATAAACTGTCTTGCTTCCTGCTTTCTGATGTAATCCATCAATATTCTGAGTAATCACAGCTGTCAATTTTCCCTGTTCCTCTAACTTTTCCAAAGCAATATGGGCTTTATTCGGCTCAGCCTTTGGAAACAACATTTTGTTTCGATAGAAGCGATAAAACTCTTCTCTGTTTTTCATATAAAAACTGTGACTTAAAATCGTCTCCGGCGGATAAGCATATTCCTGATTATACAACCCGTCCACACTTCTAAAATCCGGAACTCCGCTTTCTGTAGAAACACCGGCGCCACCAAAAAAGACAATTCGCTGTCCTTCCTCAATAATCTCTTTCAATTTTAAAATCTTATCATCCATACCTCTTCTCCAATCCGTTCATCAATTCCTTTACACTCTATGAAAATTTTATCATTCGCTATCCTGTAGGTCAATTCCTATTCCACGGAGAAATCGATGTTTGCAATGGATATCATGTCTCCTTCTTTGATTTCCGTCGGGATATGAGGAGCCAATTTAATCTGGTTTAAAAAAGTACCATTGGTAGAGTTTAAATCTTCAATATAGAACCCATTATCATCTGCTGACAGTTTCATATGAACACGACTGATTACCGGACTGTCGATGATATAGTCGCTGCTTTTTCTGCTTTTTCCGAAAATGCATGGAAAAATATTCGGTTTAATCGTAATCGGCTTCTCCAGATTATTGCTCTTTAACGTTATAAAATAAGTATTCCCACTGGTTGCAAGAAAAACAGTAGCATCTTCAAAATCCGCCTGAATACTTTCTGCTTCTGTCATTTCCATATCTGTATGATGTTCCAGTTCCTCTTCATCCTGATATTTTTTTCTTTGAAACAGATTTTTGAGTATCTCCCAAAAACTTTTCTTTGTTTCTTCTACTTCAAAAATATTTTCCGCTTTTACCTTTTGCAGTTCCTGTTTTTCCCGTTTTCTTTCCGCCAATACATTCTCAATCAGTACCATAATGTCCTGAATACTGTAATTATCACTGATGGTAATCTGCTGAATCCCGTAAACAATTTCCACTGCCTCCCGGTCATTATGATCAACATATTCCAACAGGTGGTCAAATAGGGTTCTCATATTTTCCTGAACCTCTCCCTGGTCTTCCGGACAATAACAAAAGCTGATTTTTTCATCTCTTCTTCCCACAAAAATACATTCCGGTTCAAACAAAATGTGGTTCATATCCAACAAATATTCTCTCATGGAATCACTGATTTTTTTGACTTCATCCAACAGATAAATGATTTCTTTACTTCCCATCTGCTTTCTGGCGTAAGCTGACTGCAGAGAAATTTTAGAAGTGGTATCATAATAAATTTCCTTGCTGTTATTCAGGTAGTTAATCCGAATTGGCAATAATTCCTCAATGCGATTATTTAATACCATTTGAAATCTATAATCATTTTCATCAAAATCCACGGAAGATATAATCATATAGTTCTTATTTCCGTCCTTTTTGTACTCAATTTCCATTCGCTTTCTTCCTTTCCAATTGTTTTACCAGTTCCCGTGAAAGATACAGAATCGGTGTAGACATATTTCGTTCGATGGTCATAGACTTTGGTTGGTACAATTGCGTGAATAGTTGTTCAAAACCAAATATTTTTACCGTACATCTTCCCTGAAGCGTAATTGTATAACTATCCAGATTTTTTTGAAATTTCAGTTCCGGCGTCAGGACAAACAGGGGGGCCTGCTGGACCTTCTCCGTAACCTGACCGGTAAAAACCTCGTACTCCTTTTCGATTGCCTCATTTGCCGCGCCGTATGCATATGCTTTGATGACCAATGCATCATGAACATAAAGAATCATGCTTATCAGAACAATGACCAAAACCATCACGGTCGTTGTCACAATCGTTGCTTCCAATGTTATTTCTCCTTTTTTCATTTCCACTCCTTTTATTGCAAAGAAAACTGTACTACGGAAGCAATTGCCAAAAAGGGAACAAAGGGCACTGTACTTCCCCTTTCTACTTTAAAAAATACAATCATCAGAATTCCCCACAGGGTGCACAAAATCAGTCCCCAAAGCAAAATATTCAGACTTTGAAATCCGCCGACAAGAATGCCCAACACGATGAGCACCATCCCGTCTCCAAACCCAATTTTTTCTCTTGTAAGGAACGCAAGGACTAGAAACCCGATTCCAACAGCAACGCCCAATATTAAATCACCCGGTTTGTGCGTTCCCATGACCCACTGCATCACAACGCCCAGTACCCCGGTTATCATACACAGCCTAACGCTGATTTGCCGATTTCTTAAATCACCAATGGAACAAATCCACAAAAATGCGATCGCACCAATATACTCCATTTTTCTATCCTCCACATAAACTACAGGGCTTTCGGTTCCCCACGTCTTTTTCATGAATCATAAGAACATACCTACTGATTCCGGAACAATTTCCATGAACATGATAACGGTTTCCGTCTGTTGTTATGTAAACCTGTGCGTTTGTTCCGTTCCAATCCCGACCACAAATTTCACACCGGGAATATTTTTCCCCATTATCATTCCGCAAATTTGCAACAGCATTATAATCCACCTTACGCAATCGCACATTCAGGTAACGACAATTTTTATTACGATGAAACACCTTTCCGGTTTTCGTAATATACACCATATCTTTGTCATCTGTGATATCCACACCTCGCCAGTCTCTCATTCTTGCTCTTTGCTTAATCTGAATCGTATGATTCCAAAAGAATGATTGCCTGTAATAATTTAAACGAATATCTACCATGCCATCTTTATAAAAAGCGTCTGTCAGTGAAATTCCCATCTGTTCCACTTCCTGAATCATCTTCCCAACATTTTCTTTTTGTTCTTTCAGCACGTCCTGATGGTCAGTTACCTGATCTGCCAGTTGTAAATAAAAGGCCGCCTTGGAGATTTTTTTCACATTGGAGTCCAAAAAGATTTGTTTTTCAAAAGTTTTTCCCAGCATAATCAGGTAACTTAAAAAATATAGGGAAACTAACATAAATGCTGTAACTGATATCGCGGCCTCAATTGTCACGCTCCCTCGGGAGGTAGACAGAAACGCCCTTTTTCGAGTATTAATTATTTTCATTTCGGTCATTATACTTGGAGAGAATCACAACCTAATTCAAAAACGTATTTGCAGGGTGAAAAAGGGCACTTCTCTCTACCTCCCATTTCTTAATATGTATTTCTGTAACTGCACTCATACTGATACCCCTGTCCATCTTCCCCCATCAATGCCAACACTTTAGAAGATGCCAGAAATAACGGCCTAATGTTGTACTTCACTTTAAAATTGACTTCTGCCAAACACTGATCCATTCGAAAAAGAGACTGATATCTTTTTTGAATATTCAGCTGAATTAAATCCATGGAGCGAAACACGATACTGTTACTGTCCCCTGAAAGAATCAGTAGTTTGCAATAGTCCAAATAGCTTAGTCCGCTTTTGCCACCACCTTGCTCCGCACTCATATTCCATAAGTCCGTATTCCAGTCCTCCTCCGACTTCAGGATTGGTACCTTCTTCCCGTCCAGCAACCCGCGAACATCACTTGCCGCCTCCACCAAAGCCCACGCTTCAAACAACGTTGCCGTAATCACCGGTTCCAGAAACGGCATGCGAAAAGCTGCCGCTGCTGCCGACGCCACAGCCCTGATATCAGACATTTTGACCTGATCGGTAATGAGATAGGCCGCATCCGCCAGATTGCGAAGAGCAATCAGACGGGTTACCGTTCCAAACAGATTTTCCTTATCATTGTTTTCTCCGTGAATCATATATTCCACTTCATATTTCAAGCAGGTATCTTTCTTTTCTTCTAAATAATTTCCAAATTGAAGCCCTGCATAAACAGCCATCAATGCTTTATTTTCCATTTTTTTCAGCATTTTCCGGTCCGTCTTTGTGGCATTTTTTGACGGCAGACCGGAATCAGAAACGGTGTTTTTCGATATCTTCGAAACATCATCGATTACCAATGACAACACGCCATCTGCCACCACAGATTTTGCGGTTCTGTATAGAGCGGTATTTTGATCTTCTTTAATCCCACCACGAGTTGTCAGCAATTCTATCTGTTCCACAATTGTTTTCATGCACTGTACTTCTTCAGACACCGCCTCTACGGTTTCTGCAGTAACCTTTGAAATATCGGAAAGGGAAAGCTCTTCTAACTCATCAATCTTGCTCTTTACTACTTTCACAATATCCAAATTGTTATCTACAAAATCTTTTTCCGTACTGGTTCCATTTGTTTCTTTCAGAAAGTTCTCTCTTTTTTTCACATATTGTTCCATTGAGAATAATAAATCGGAAATATGTTCTTTCTTTTTATTGATTTCTTTTTTTGCTGTCTGAAATCTTTCCCAAAAGTAGGACTCTTTCTTTTTCTCTACATCTTTTTTCAATCGAATCCTTTCCTTCATGGTCTCGAAAGATTTCGCCGCTTCGCTATATTCAGTTTTCAATTTTGAAATCTCTTTCAGGTCTTTTAAGTCATCATCAATTTTATCCGCCAAATCCATGAGTTCTTTACTATTTTGATTTACTGTATCTATGGATTCCTTCGTACTGTATTCCAAAGTGCTCCTTTCTTCATTTTCCGACTCCTGAATCAGCTTCTGTGCCTCCTCTAAAAACCCTCCGTATTTCATGTACTGAACGATCTGACTCACAAATGCACTGCCTCCCCGGTCCGTCACATAGGCTTTGTTTTTTGCCGTGACTTCCACCAGTTCTGTCTTCAGAAAATTCGTTCCTGACCCTTCTAGATCTGCCATATTTATATTAGCTTGTATGTTTTCTTTTATCTGATCTTCCATCGGATAATTTTCCCATACAAGTAATATCCCATAATCATCAAAGACCTGTTTTGCATACCCTGCCAAAACAGATTCTCCTGCCATTCCGGTAAAGGTTTTGCACTCTGCCTGAACCACACCTACACGGGCAGATTCTGATGCAATACTTACCACCAGCAAAACACTTACCAGAATAAGACATAAATAAATTGTTATACTTCCTCTCATATCTCTTTAAAATCCGTTTACCTGTTTTCTCAGACTGGTAAACAGCCCTGTTGCAATGGAATTAATCTGGCTTTTAAACAAAATTGCCAACCCTACCAGCACCACAATAATCAATACAATTTCTATAACACCCATACCCTCTTCGCTTTTCAAAAAATTTTTGATTTGCTTTTTCATTTTTCATCCTCCTAATTCAAATTCATAGACAGGAACGACGGAATCACCACAATTGCCATCGTAATAATCAGCAAAAGAATCATCGGTCCCAACAGTTTTGTTGTTATTTCACTTCCTGTACGTAAAGCTCTGTTTTTCCGTTCCACCAACGCACTTCTTTGCTCTGCCATCAACGCCGATACCAGCTCTTTCGTTCCCCTTCTCTGGTTTTGTTCAATAATTCCTGCCAGTTTCATATAATTCTGTAACCCACAGCGCTCTCCAAATTCAACAATTGCCTGCACTTGGGAAATCCCACTGTTCATTTTCGTATGTGCCACTTCCAGTTCTTCATAGGCATAGCGAAAATAACCCTTCTCCCCTTTCTTCTCTTCTTTATATTCCATAACGATTTTCTCGATAACAGATCGCAATGACAGTCCTGCTCTGTAATACAACAATAATTGCCCCACCAGTTCCGAATAATCCGCTTCCATCTGTCGGTTTCTCTCCTGAACCTTCTTCTTTAAATCTTGATCTTTATAGAAGAACAATACGACAGCCAACACGATTCCCACCGGTAAAATCCATACCCCGAAAGAATCTGTCTGTTCATAAAACTGAAGTTGATTTCCCTGAAAACTTTCCGGCAGAGAAATCTTTTCCTTTGATTCATCTGTTTCATCTAAATACGCCTGCAACTGTTCCTGCAAACTCCCTGACTGCTGCAGCGGAAAAACCTTTGTCGGGATTTCTACCTTGAGAGATACCTGCTCCAATGTCATCACTGCCGTAAACAGAACCTCTTCTCCTTTCGGATTAATTCCATCCTGCAGTTTTCCCTCATAACTGACCAGATTGGGATTACTGATTTCCCAGGTGACAAGAATTTGATCTTCTTCCAACACCGATATCAGATTTACATTCTTAACGATTCTCTCCGGACTTTCATTTTCTCCTAAAAATACCTTCTCCAAAGTTTCTCTTTTTTGTTCCAGTATTTTTATCAGTTCCTTTTCCGTCCGGATCCGCTCTCCCAAAATCAGCTGAACAGTTTCCGTTTCTTTTTCATTCTTCTCCACTACCAAATCATACGTTTGCTCCAGCAATTCTTCTCTCGTAATCTCAAGAACCCGTTCTTTCGCTTCTTTTTGCTCCGTCCAAAGAGTACCCATGCCAAAAAGAATACTGAGAAGCAATACTAACAGGCTAATCGCAACCTTTTCCGTATAGTAAAGATACCGTTCTTTTCGCACATCTTCCCGCACATTGATTTCCTGTATTGCTTTGTTAATCGTAGAGTTGTCCCCGGGATTCTTTCGTGGAATTCGGTCTATCAGAAACATTGCCATCCCGTACAGGAGCCACAACCGATGTTCCTTTTTATTCAGTTTTCTGCGCAGCCTTTGTTTATAGGGAAGCGTCAGTAGAAATCCACCGGCAAACAGTACCAATGCCACAATGTACACAACCATTTATTACACCTCCACCTGTACAATTTTTTCTCCCCAAAGATAAGCAATGATGTATCCTACAATACAAAAAGTCATAACAATTCTTCCCAACATTGTTTCATACATCACATCCAGAAATCCTGCGGAAGTCGTAGACACATACAAAACCATAAACACCGGGATGCCCATCATAATTCGATGCTCCATACGCTTTCCGTGAATTTCCACAGTAATTTCTTCTTTCACTGCCTCTTTAAGGACCAGGCTGTCTGTAACACTTTTAATCACCTCCGTCATATTTCCACCGGTTCGTTTTGCCACAGAAAACACCTGATAAAACTGTCCGGCCGCCTTCATCTCTGTGCGTAGTGCAAACTCTTTTAATACCTCTTCCATAGGAACATTCAGCTTAATCCGGGAAATCATCAGTCTCATCTCCACGCAGATGGGACTTCTGTTTCCATATATTTTCCGAATATCCTGATAGCTTTCTTTCAACGCATTCTCCACGGAATATCCGGTCTTTAAAGCATCCGAAAGGGACACCAGCATATCTTTAAACATGCACTCCATCTTTTGTTTCTTTTTTTCCAATAATTGTTTTTTTCGTTGTTTATATAAGGGGATTATCATAGGAATCAGCACCACTCCGGCAAAAAAAGTTCCATAGAACATTTTTGCAAGAAACATGATAAGAAGAAGTAGTACTGCAATTTGGATTAGTTTTTCTTTTGTAGATAATTTGTGAATCATGAGATTAGATTTTCACCCCATGATGAATTAGTTTTTCTTTGTTTTTCAGTTCATGTTTCTTTATCAGTTTTCCAATAACTTTATTACTCGTTTCTCCCTGTTCTTCATACTCAAATAATTTTCTTAATTGAATTACATTGTCTTCCAGTCCCAGCACTTCCACAATCTCCAGAACTTTTCTGCTCTTGTCCCGAATTCTTCCCAAGTGAACAATCAAATCAATGGCGGAAGCAATTTGAGCCCGCACCGCCGGTAGGGGCATTTCAATTCCGGTTAACACCATTGTTTCCAAACGGGACAGCATATCTTTCGGGGAATTTGCATGTCCGGTACTCATGGAGCCATCATGTCCTGTATTCATAGCCTGCAGCATGTCCAATGTTTCCGGCCCGCGAACTTCCCCCACAATGATTCGATCCGGTCGCATACGCAAAGAAGTTTTAATCAAATCCCGAATGGTGATTTTGTTTTCTCCCTCAATGTTTTCCTGACGGGTTTCCATCCGAATCAGATTTTTAACACTCTTAAGTTGCAATTCCGCCGAATCTTCTATGGTAATAATTCGTTCTTCTGCAGGAATAAAGTTTGACAATACATTTAGAAACGTAGTCTTTCCGGAGCCGGTTCCTCCACTGACGAAAATGTTATATCCCGCCTGAACTGCCTCCTTCAGGAAATCTGCTGCTTCTTTGGAAATACTCTCCCATGCAATCAAATCCCGGATTTGTACCTGCCGCTCCGGAAATTTTCTAATCGTTACCGCCGCACCATCAATAGCAACCGGCGGCAAAACAATATTGACTCTGGAACCATCTTCCAGTCGGGCATCCGCAATGGGATTACTCTCATTAACTCGTCGATTGTTTTTCCCTACAATCTTCTGAATCAGATTAGCTAATCCCTCTTCTGTATATGCCGTACCTTCAATCTGACGAATGCTTCCCTTCTGCTCAATAAAGATGCAATTCGGCCCGTTAATCATTATTTCCGTAATCTCTTGGTTTCCCAACAATTCATCCAGAATTCCCAGCCCGCGAATCTGGTCAAAGATCTTCTTGTGATATTCGCAACGTTTTACGACACTGATATGCTGAACACTCATATACTCAGACAGAATCCGATCGATCACTTCATGTAAACGTCCATCATCAATCTCCTCCGACATATCTATGGAACTGATAACTCTGTTTCGCATTTCTTCAAGATCAATTTCACTCATCCCCGCTCCTCCTTTAGTTTCTGACGAATCAAATCTCCTAAAGACCCCCACAGCTGTTCTTCTAAATACCGAACCCCTTGTGCCTGGGAATTTAATTCCGGCATAAGAACCTTATCAATTTTCCCCATCAGGTCTTCCATATCATTCTGAAGCAGAAAAGTCTCAAATGCCTGAACCTTCATCTCTGACATGCCACTCTTTGCCGTAGGCATATAAATCCGGTCACAACGTTCCAAAAGATACAGTGGATCTTCCAACATACTGCTGATGTCTAAAATAATTTTGTCATATATTCCAAAGGAATTCAGTTTTTCAATAAAAGAAATCCATTCTTTCCCTTTCATCTGACGCAGGTCTTCGGAAAAGGTCAATGGCGGTATGTAATCCAATCCGTTGAATTTCTCAACAACCGCTTTTACTTTAATGTGCAGGCTTTCCGGATACTGCCTGTAGTAATACAACAAGTCAGACAAATCTGCAGCATATGTTTTTTCCATCAGACTTTCAAAGGCTGCAAATTCTTCCAGATTGATATACAACGTTCCGTAATTAGCGGCAAGGATTTGTCCTAAAGTCAAGGCAAAAGTGGTTTTCCCCACTCTTCCAACAGGGGAATAAACACCAATGACTTCCGTTCTCCCCAGATTCATCGGTATATTTCCACTTTCCTGATATACATCCACATAGTAATCCAGCACTTCCCGAATAATATTTTCCGAGGACTGGAATTTATAGATCGAAGAATATCCGATATATTCGGAAAAAATATCTCCCGGTGACAACAGAATGATTTTTCCAACATCTTTGTTTGCAAAGCATTCCTCCATGGCCGTACTGGAAATCAACAACAAGTCAATATGATTTTCCTCCATGTACTGAAGCAGTGCTTCTTTTTGGGTAAACGCGATGGTCTTAAAAGGCATCCCTTCTTTGTCACAAATATACTTCATCAGACTGTTCGCATAGGAATCGTCCAAATCATAAATCGCCAAAACACCTGAATTCATACTCTCCTCCCATCTCAAGTTGTTTTAGAATATACACACATTATATATGCAACCTTTCAAAATGTCTATACCCTTTTTGTGATTTTTTAAAATTATTTTGTGATGACCTTTTTGACATCACAAAAATGCTATAGTAAAATAAACTGAAATAAAACAGAGGAGAAAGACTTATGCAGGTAAAATGCGAATACTGTGGCGGCATGGTTGACGACACTCAATCCGTCTGTCCTCATTGCGGTGCCACAAATACGAATATGAAAAGAACGGTGGATCACACGCCTAAAACCATTGAAGAATTAAAGCAATGGTATCAGGACAGACATCTTCCACCTTATGAAACAACCCGTTTCTTTATCGGTATTGACTATCAATACCCAAGGGCCTTCGGAATTTACCGGGACGGAAATGAAGTTGTAGTTTACAAAAATAAAGACGATGGAAGTCGTGCCATTCGATATCGAGGAACGGATGAAGCATACGCGGTCAATGAACTCTTAATGAAATTGAAAAGCGAGATTTTAAATCAAAAAGCTCACAACTCGACCCGTAACCGCAATTATTCCAACACTATTGAACGCTCCCTTTCAAACATGGTAAAATCCGCCCTCATCAGCTATGGTCTTTTGGCCATGATCTTTGTAGTCATTATTGTGGTTGTCATCGCAATACCGGGAAAGACGGCGACATACTACCGCTACGATAATACTATTTATTGTAAATATGATGATGATTACTACGAATATTCCTATACACAAAAAGACTACGTTCCGATTAGCGACGAGAGTTCTCTTCCTAAGGTAATTTTATATGAGAACTCGGATTATATTTTTGATTCTGATGATGTTGAATGGAACAGCGATTATTCCTTTACGGACTCCGATTATTATGACGATCATTTTTCTCGAAGCTACAGCAGTGATAGCGATGATGACAAGGACTACGATTCCGGCAGTAGCTACGATTCTCGTAGCGATAGTGATTATGACTGGGATTCCGGTAGCAGTTGGGATTCCGGTGGTTCCGACTGGAGTTCAGATTGGTAAATTCAAAAGAAACTGTCTTAGGGCAGTTTCTTTTTTTCTTGACACGTTGTTTTTTGGCTCGTATAATTGTATGTAGTTTTAAATACTACATGTCGCGTTTTGGAGGTTTTTAGGTTTTTATGAAGAAACGAATTAAATTAGCAGACAGAGTTCTTCCCGATTACACAAAAGGGGAAGAAATTTTCAATATGGTTTCCCACATTGTGGGCGGGGCTTTGGGCATTGCCGCTTTAGTCCTTTGCATTATCGTGGCTGCCAGCCATCACAGTGCTATCAGTGTCATTTCAGCGATTATTTATGGAGTTACTTTGATTGCCCTTTATACAATGTCCAGCATCTATCACGGATTACGTCCCGGTATGGGAAAGAAAGTATTACAGGTCTTAGACCACTGTACGATTTACTTTTTAATTGCGGGAAGTTACACCCCATTCCTATTGGTGGCTTTAATGCCGAAATATCCGGTGATATCCTGGTTTATGTTTGCTGTCGTTTGGGGCTGTGCCGTCATAGCATGTACCTTAACCGCCATTGATTTGGAAAAATACGCAATCTTTTCTATGATTTGTTATCTGACTATGGGATGGATTATCATTATTTTCGTAAAACAGGTCTACAATGTGATTGGTGTGGGCGGCATTACCTTCCTGATTACCGGTGGTGTCAGCTATACCGTTGGTTCCATCTTTTACGGATTGGGAAACACAAAAAAATGGATGCATTCCATTTTCCATTTATTTATTCTGGCAGGAAGCATCCTTCATTTCTTTGCAATCATTTTATACGCTTTATAATTTTTGCCAGGGCGGCAGGAAAGGTCTTTTATTAGGACGTCTTTTCTGCCGCCTTCTGCACATCTCGTTTAATAACAACACCATGATAATATCCTTTAGCCACTGATTATCCGGATAATGAATACAGTTCTTCTTGCAATTCCCTTCCTGTTTTTTCACCTCATCAAAAATGCGGTTTGCAATCCGTCTCATACTCAGTCGATCCGGATATTCATCAAACATCATACTTCCGGCAAACTCCTGTCGGTCACACTCCCGTTCCACCTGCTCCTGAATTTTAGAAAAAGCTTTCGGATACATTTCCCGGACATATTCCAAATCCCGACTCTCCTCCGGCGTCAAATGCATTCCAATCATAGGATTCCTTTGTAAATAAAAGGGTTCTCGGTAATAATCCATCATTTGCTCCCTAAAGTATTTACTCTATTTTATTCAATCCCCTTCCGGATGACACAACCTTCCTTTGTTCCGCAAAAAAAGAAGGTTTCGCAAAAATTATATTTCGCAAAACCTTCTTTCTTATTCCGCAACTTTTTCTTCTTTCTTTGCTGCCTCTTCTTCTTTCAGGCGCTTATCTTCTTCAATGATTTTTTTCATCATCTCTTCAAATTCGTCGTCCGTATTTTCCGCATCTTCTTTTTTCTGCTGAAACGCCTTTAACTGTTTCGCTTTTGCATCTCGGATATACGTTAAGTAGAAAACAAACGCTACAAAAATATCAAAAACAATAAACGCACCAAATATTACGCCAAAGTACTCTGAAAACATCTCCTCTTCCTTTCTACAACTTTATTTTAATTTCCTTATCGGACTCCTCGTAAGGAATATAATCAACACCTGCTGCCCGCATCATTCTCTTGGATGCTTTTACTGATGGGGTATTTGCATATTTATCATTCGCATAAATAACCTGCTTGATTCCGCACTGGATAATTGCCTTGGCACATTCATTGCACGGAAATAACGTCACATACATTTTTGCGCCTTCCAAACTTCCACCTCGGTAATTCAAAATGGCATTCAATTCACTGTGGGTTGTATAGAAATATTTATTGTCGTAAGGATCATCACTTTCACGATTCCATGGGAACTCATCATCGTTACAACCAATTGGCATTCCGTTGTAACCCATAGACAAAATCTTATTGTTCTGACTTACAATACAGGCTCCCACTTGTGTGTTGGGATCCTTGGAACGCAATGCTGAAAGGGATGCCACCCCCATAAAGTATTCGTCCCAGGAAATATAATCTTTTCTCTTCTCACTCATTACTTTTCCTCTCTCCACTCATTTCAGTGATATCATGCAGGATACAAAATGAAACAGAAGCACATTCCCTTCTGTTTCATTTACAATCTCTTAGAGGGTTCCGAAAATTCGATCCCCTGCGTCCCCTAAACCGGGAACAATATATTTTTTCTCATTTAATTTTTCGTCTAATGCGCCGATGTACAGGTTTACATCGGGGTGTGCCTCCTGAATTGCTTTCACCCCTTCCGGTGCTGCAATAATACACATCATTGTAAGATTTCGAATCCCCTGATCTTTCAGCATCTGAATTGCCGCAACAGCGGATCCTCCGGTAGCCAACATCGGATCAACAACGAAAACATCTCTCTGTTCGCAATCCTTTGGCAAATTAAAATAGTATTCCTGAGGCAATGCAGTCTCCGGATCTCTGTAAAGTCCGATATGTCCGACTTTTGCCGATGGGATTAAAGCAAGAACTCCGTCTACCATTCCCAAACCTGCTCGCAGAATCGGAATAATCGCCAACTTTTTTCCACCCAACTGCTTTACTGTCGTTTTGCAGATTGGTGTTTCAATATCAACATCTTCCAATTCCAAATCTTTGGTAGCTTCATAGGTAATCAGCATTGCGATTTCGCTGATTAACTGACGAAACTCTCTTGTTCCGGTTTCTTTCTTTCTAATGATTCCGATTTTATGCTGAATCAATGGATGATTCATAACTACCGTTTTTGCCATCTTTATCTCCGTCTCTTTAAATCCGATTCATCTTTAACTTGTGAGCCAATTTAATAATCACTTCATCTAACGTTTCATAAAGCTTTGCGTAATCCGTTAATTCTCCACCGTCCGGATTATTAATACTACCTTCTTCGTTAATATATTCTTTCAATGTATATACATTAACTGCTTCTGCGTAGTCATCATAAATTGTCTGCTTTTTGGACTCTTCCAACACAAGTACCAAAACATCCTGTCCAAAATCTTCACTTTCCAACTGCGTAGAAGTGCGATTCATTTCCAATCCCTTTGAAGCAGCAATTGCTACTGTCTTCGGGTTCATCGGTTCCGGAAACAATACCGCCAATCCTCTGGAATCAATGTGAACCTGTTCCAATGGCATATGATGTCTCAATAATGCCGCTGCCAACGGTCCCGGCGACGTATCTGTATCCGTCACAAAAATAATTTTTGAAAATTCTAACATATTACCTCCGTATTGCTACAGGTCGGTAATCTGATAACCTGCTGCTTTCGTTAACCTGTTCATTATCGCCTGTCCTATATGGTCTTCTGAAAATGCCTCTCCATAAATGAACTCAGCACCCCGTTTATCAAATTCCCTAAGTACCTGAAACAAATGATTTGCTATTGTCTCCGGATGCGCTAAATCTCCCAGAGCAATAACACAAATGTTTTCATCAGTTTTTCCTTCGTATAATTTAAGGTGTTCTTCTGCAGTAATAATTCCGACTGAAAATCCTTCTTTAGCCTTTTCATTGGCTCTCTTTAGAATCTCCGTTGCTACCTTATTTTTGTTTCCCCTATATATTGTAAAATCTGCTTTCGGTGCGTAATGGCGATATTTCATGCCCGGCGCCTTCGGCTTCAACCCTTCCTGAGGTTTCTGCAAAATAGCCGGATCAATTCCTACCTGGCCTACCACTTCCTGCAGCATTTCTTTTGTAATGAATCCCGGTCTTAAAATCATGGGAGTCTCTGCCGTCACATCCACGATCGTGGACTCCAGTCCCATTCCTACCATTCCGCCATCGATAATCATATCAATACGACCATCCATATCATCGATAACATGTTCTCCCATGGTCGGACTTGGTTTTCCGGATAAATTTGCGCTAGGTGCTGCAATGCTAACCCCTGCTTCACGAATCAACGCCTGAGCAATTTTATGATTCGGGTAACGCACTGCCACCGTATCAAGACCACCTGTGGTCTCTTTCGGTACCAAATCGCTTTTTTTAAAAATCAATGTCATCGGTCCCGGCCAGAAAGCATCCATTAATTTCCTTGCTGCTTCCGGTATTTCCTCAACCAACGGTTTCAACATTTCCAAATCTGCAATATGCGCAATCAACGGATTGTCCGAAGGTCTTCCCTTCGCAGCATAGATTTTTGTGGAAGCTACTGGATCCAGGGCATTGGCACCTAGTCCGTAAACCGTTTCCGTTGGAAAAGCAACCAGTCCTCCGCTTCTGATAATCTCAGCGGCCTGACATATCTTTTCTTCATCGATATCTGATTCATTCATTTTAACAATAATCGTATCCATTTCGTCCCTCACGACTTACACTCGCTCTATTTTAACACACCACAAAAAAAAACACAACGTTCCTGCATTTGCAGGACATTGTGCTTTTCCTCTCTATTTTATTTTACAATGTCAACATCCCGGTCTGCCTCAAAAGAGTCTGCCAGCCCGGAGGAAATAACCACATTTCCATTGTCCTCCACCAGGATGAAATCAAAGGAATTGCTGCCACCGTAATTCTTCCAGTACTGAATGGCCTTTTCTTTTCCCATAACAAACAATGCAGTGGAAAGCCCATCTGCCATAGTTCCGTTTTCATTTACAATGGTTACGCTTTTCAATCCGGATTCTGCCGGATAACCGGTTTCCGGATTCAGGATATGATGATAAGTCACCCCATCCTGCTCAAAAAATCTTTCATATCCACCGGAAGTAATTACCGTTTTATCAGTAATGTTTAATGTTCCCACATAGTCCTCGTTTCCAAAAGGATCCTCAATGGCCACCACAAATTTCGAACCGTCCGGTTTTGTTCCATAGGTCTGAACATTGCCTCCCAGGGAAACCAATCCACCGGTTAACTGATATTTCTGAAAAATATCCATTACCCTTTGAGAGGTGTATCCCTTTGCAATTCCGCCGAAGTCAATTTTCACGCCTTCCGGCAGGGAAATGAGCCCGCTTTCCTCATCATAAGAAATCTTTTCCATGCCCACATTCTTTACCAGTTCCTGAATCTTTTCTTTCGACGGCACCTGATACTTCTGATCCGTAAATCCCCATTCCTGCATCAACGGATAAACGGTAATATCAAAGGCACCTTCCGTTCTGTCGAAAATCTCCTTGGACACCGAGAACAGATATCGGCCTTCCCCGGAAAGAATCTCCGAGCCGTTTTCATTCAGGATTCCAATTTCACTTTCTTTACTTCCCGTGGTGAACATCTGATCCAGTCGCTGAATCTCACCAACCGCTTCATCTAACGCTTCCGAACAGTTTTCCCCGTAGGCCTTTAATGTCATATAGGTATCCATGGCAAAAACTTCTCTGCTGTCTTCTTTAATTTTTTTCTTCTCGCTGCTTTTCTGTTCCGAGGCACATCCCGTCACCAAAAGACTCAGTGCCAGAACCAGAAAGACAGTGCTCCATCCCTTCTTCATGTTCCTTCTCCTAGCCAATTAAATTCTTCGGCAACCGTTTCACAATCTGTGCAGAAACCAGTCCAATGATGATTCCCGCACCAATTCCCGTCACCCACAAAACCAGCAGGTAATATAACATTGCCTGGGTCTGTAAAACCACCATTGCCACAAGAATCTGTCCCACGTTATGGGCAATTCCTCCAGCCATGCTGACGGTGGTCATAGTGACTTTGCCCCAGCGCTTCATCAGAATCATCACCAGTCCGCTGAGTATTCCCCCAGCCATACTATAAAGCATGGAAAACATACTTCCAAAGGTCATTCCCACTAAAATAATTCGCACAAGATTAATGACAATGGCTTCCTTTTCATTAATCCGGTAAAGCGCCACCATAACAACCAGATTCGTCAGTCCCAGCTTAATTCCCGGAACAATGCTGACGAACTGTATCTGACTTTCTATGTAAGAAAGCACCATGGCCAATGCAATCAGCAATGCCGTCACTGCAATCTTTTGTGTACTCGACAATCTATTTTCTTTCATTTCTGTCTCATCCATCTCCACGTATTATTTCACAACTGCATCCACATCGTTCGGCTCTGAAGTTTCCCGAACCACTTCCACGACCACCTCGTTAGGAAGGCAAATCAGACTTTCTCCAACTTTCTGGACCGTTCCCTGTTTCACACATAATTTATCCGGACAATTAGCCTCCTTAATATAGGCCTTTCCGTCTTTTACCACTAAAAGATTCTTCCCCTGTCCTTTTCCTGAAATTTCATAAGTTCCATCCGTATCCAAAGAATACTGTCCCTGAACTTTTCCGGAAACCCGGACCTGTACATAGGAACCATTTTCTGCCGTCATCTGATATACCAATAATAGCACCAACGCCACACAGAGCACAATTCCCCATAGGATGATATCTGTTTTTCCAAACTTTTTCATGTTCCACTAAACTCCTTGGTTTGTCACCACTAACTTTGCTCAGCATACCACAGCCTACCTAAGATTTCAAGATTCCCGGGTAAAATATGCGTGAATCCCCTCTTCCATGACCTTGGCCAGTTTCTCCTGATAGGCATCCTCTCCTAACTGCTGCTCCTCTTCCGGATTACTTAAAAACCCGCACTCCACAATAACTCCCGGGCACTGACTATTGATCAACATATAGTAATTGTCATTACTCTTCATCTTCTTCGGGCGCTCTCCATTAATCTGTTCATTGAGTTTCCTCTGTAAGTCTTCCGCCAACAGTTTTCCTTTTTGTGAATCGCGATAATAAAAGCACTGCGCCCCGGACACCGATGATTTTTCAAAGCTGTTCTGATGAATGCTGACCATGACTGCCCTCTGATTTTTCGCAAAGCAATTATTGATAATCTCACAGCGTTCATTCAGATCTGCTACTTTTCGAAATTTTACCGCACCTAAATGGACGTCCTCGTTTCGTGTCAGGTACACCTCATATCCTTTCTCCTCCAGATACTGCTTTAACTTCTTCCCAATCTGAAGGTTTAAATCCTTCTCCAGAGTTCCCTTTCTCCCTATTTTTCCCGGATCCTTTCCTCCGTGTCCCGGATCAATCACCACGCAGAATCCATTCTTCCGTTCCTCTTTGGTTTCGTTTTGCTTTACCGTTCCATCCTCATTCTTTCCCGTTATGATTCTCCCCATGCTAACCGCAATGAGCGTAACCGAAATGATTAAGATGACTCCCATCATCCACTCCAGTGTTTTCTCGTGTTTCTTTGATTCCACACTCATTCCAAATCTCTTTGCTTTTTTATCAATATATAAAAAAAAGAAAGCCTTTAGACATAAAGACTTTCTTTTTCTCTCTATTTCTTTAAGAAATTACTGAGTGCCGCAAATTCTTCTAACGTCAATGCTTCTCCTCGAATGGTTTCCGGCTTTCCCAGTTTCTCAATTGCTTCTAAGATTTCTTCTTTGGAAAAGCTCAGTTCTGCGGAATTCTTTAATCCGTTCACCAAGGTTTTTCTTCTCTGGTTAAAGGATGCCCGGATAATCCGGAACATTAACTTTTCATCCTTTACATCCACCGCCGGTTCCTGATGTCTTGTAAGCTTAATTACTGCCGAGTCCACGTTTGGTCTAGGCATAAAGCAGTTCGCTGAAACAATCATCTGAACCTCTGCCGTGGCATAATACTGCACCGCCAAAGACAAGGCACCATAATCTTTACTACCCGGTCCTGTCTGCATTCTGTCGGCCACTTCTTTTTGCACCATAATGGTAATGCTATCAATCGGCACACCGCTTTCAAACAATCCCATAATAATCGGTGTTGTAATATAGTAAGGCAGATTTGCCACAACCTTAATCGGTTTTCCCTGATTACGTTCCTCTGCCAAAGATTTTATGTCAACCTTAAGCACGTCCTGATTAATGACTTCCACATTATCATATTCTGATAACGTATGGTCTAAAATCGGAATCAGCGCCTTATCGATTTCCACTGCCACAACCTGTCCGGCAGCTTCGCATAAATACTGTGTCATCGTTCCTATTCCGGGACCGATTTCCAATACAAAATCATCCTTCGTAATTCCGGCAGACTCCACAATTCCTTCCAGAATATTGGAATCAATCAGAAAGTTCTGTCCGAATTTCTTCTGAAATGCAAATTTGTACTGATCAATAATAAATTTTGTAGCTGTTGGCGTTCCTAAATATGCCATTGTTCCCTTCTTTCTAAAACGACCTTCCTAATCAAATCTCTTTCTTCCGATTCGATATAAATCTTTCGCATTTTCACTGGTAATATGGATTACTTCTGCCGGCGTCAGGTTTTTGATTTCTGCAATCTTGTTTACCACATACGGAAGATTGAAGGAATCATTTCTCTTGCCTCTGTTTGGTTCCGGTGTCATATACGGGCAATCCGTTTCCAACAACATCTTTTCCATTGGCATATATTCCACAACTTCCTGAATTTTCTTTGCGTTCTTAAATGTAACAACACCGCCGATTCCAAGATAGAATCCCATATCCATAAATTTCTCAGCCATTTCCTTTGCATAAGAAAAGCAATGAACCACGCCGCCTAATTCCTCAGCTTTATTGGCTTTCATAACTTCATAAGTATCCAACGCCGCATCACGGCTGTGAATAATAATCGGCATTTCCGCTTCTCTTGCAATATCCATCTGGCGTTCAAAGGCGCGAATCTGTTCTTCGCGATTTTCGTTCCAATGATAGTCTAAACCGATTTCACCTACGGCAACAATCTTTGGCTTGTAAATGCTCTTTTCAAGCCAAGCGTAATCTTCTTCTGTCAAATCAGAAATATCATTTGGGTGAACGCCCAATGCACCATACACATATGGGAATCTTCTTGTAAGACCAATGGTGCTTTTGCAGGATGCAATACTTGCCCCTACATTAATGATATATTCCACACCGCGATTTTGCATACGCTCTAATAATTTTTCTCTGTCTTCATCAAACGCTTCATCATCATAATGTGCATGTGTATCAAAAATCATATCTTCCTCCGAATAAAAATCTCAATGGATTTTGCCTAGCAGATTTCACTTCCTGCCACAATATCCTTATCTACTGTAACAATGGACAGATTTCCGTCATCATCCCCTGCTGCAAGAATCATTCCCTGTGATTCCACACCACAAAGCTTGCAAGGTTTTAAGTTCGTGATTACGGCAACCTTCTTTCCAACCATTTCTTCCGGCTTATAGTACTTCGCAATACCGGATACAATCTGACGTGTTTGGGCACCAATCTTAATCTGAGAAACCAAAAGTTTCTTTGCCTTTGGTACCGGTTCACACTTTACAACTTCACCTACCTGAATCTGAACCTTATCAAATTCATCAATGGTGATTTCCGGTTTCTTTTCTACTTCCGGATACTTTTCTCCTTCTGCTCTCTGAGCCGCCTGGATTTCAGCAACCTTTTCCATAACTTCGTTTACATCCTGTCTTGCGAAAAGGATTTCAGGACTGTCAGTTACCTTGCCACCATTATATTTTCCAAATTCCTTCATATCATCAAAAGCTCTTGCTTCACCGTTAATCTGAGCAAGAATCTTTGCGGATGTTTCCGGCATAAATGGCTCTAACAGGCTTGCACCGATATTAATACCTTCAATAAGGTTATAAAGTACAGTCGCCAGTCTGTCCTGCTGTGCCTCATCCTTTGCCAATGCCCAAGGCATTGTTTCGTCAATATATTTATTACATCTCTTGAAAATTGCAAAAGTTTCTGTGATTGCATCTGCCACACGAAGCTTCTCCATCTTTTCTGCTGCTTTAATCGGTGCTTCTAAAATCGTTGCCTTGAATTCTGCATCAATTTCATCGGTTACACCCTTATCTTCCACAACACCACCAAAATACTTATTGGACATAGAGATGGTTCTGTTTACCAGATTTCCCAATGTATTTGCCAAATCAGAGTTTACACGTTCCACCATTAATTCCCAGGTGATTGTTCCGTCTGATTCAAATGGCATTTCATGAAGTACGAAATAACGCACTGCATCTACACCAAACAAACCTGCCAAATCATCTGCGTAAATAATATTACCTTTGGATTTACTCATCTTTTCGCCACCCTGTAATAACCAAGGATGTCCGAAAATCTGTTTTGGCAACGGAATATCCAGTGCCATTAACATACATGGCCAGTAAATCGTATGGAATCTCAAAATATCCTTACCAATCAAGTGCACATCTGCCGGCCAGTATTTTTCAAACATTGGATCAGAATTTCCGTCCAAATCAAATCCCAAACCGGTAATATAGTTTGATAATGCATCAATCCACACATAAATAACATGCTTTGGATCAAAGTCTACAGGAACGCCCCAGCTGAATGTAGATCTGGAAACACATAAATCCTGTAATCCCGGTTTCAGGAAGTTGTTAATCATTTCATTCTTTCTGGATTCCGGCTGAATGAATTCCGGATGATCTTCAATATGCTTCATCAAACGATCTGCATATTTACTCATTTTGAAGAAGTACGCTTCTTCCTTTGCCGGTGTAACTTCTCTACCACAGTCCGGACATTTTCCGTCTACCAACTGTGATTCCGTAAAGAAGGATTCACACGGTGTACAGTAAAGACCTTCGTAAACACTCTTATAAATATCTCCCTGATCGTATAACTTACGGAAGATTTTCTGAACCTGCTCTTTATGGTCTTCATCTGTAGTTCTGATAAATCTATCGTAGGAAGTTCCTACTAAATCCCAGATTCTCTTAATTTCTCCGGAAACTTTGTCTACGTATTCCTTTGGAGTTACTCCGATTTCGCTGGCCTTTAATTCATTCTTCTGTCCATGCTCATCGGTACCGGTCTGAAATCTAACATCATACCCCTGCTGTCTTTTATATCGAACAATACTATCGCCTAAGATTGCTTCATAGGTATTTCCGATATGTGGTTTTCCTGAAGCATAGGCAATGGCTGTTGTCAAATAATATGGTTTGCTCATGTTCTAATTCCTCCCAAATATATTATTAAAGATTTTATCTTCTATTATTACATAGAAACATACTACTTTATAATATACCACACCCCTCATTTTATCAAGCAAAATCAAATGTCGGGTGCCCTTTTAGGAACACCCGACGTGAATATAATATAAAACACCCTATTTGTATTTTATAGAATTTCCAAAAATAATTTTAGTCGCCGAAATTCTGACTTGCAATTTCATCGACTTTAGCTAATGCCTCTTCTTCCAAATCGCCATCACACTCAAAAATCACTTCTGCACTATGTTTAATCCTGGCTGAAATGATATTAATGAGACTTTTTGCGTTATATCGCTTCCCGTCATGAATAATCGTTACTTTGCATGGAAAATTCTCCATTTCACTGGCAAGTACTCCTGCCGGTCTCATGTGCAATCCTTCAGGGTTCTTAATGATGATTGTCTTACTAACCATAGGCCCGTCCTCCCTTTTCTGTCTTAAATTGTTTCCGCTCTCTTTCGTATACAAATATTTTAAATGGTTCTGACACTTTTTTCAATGTTTTTCTGTCCTTTTATTGGCCCATGAATAAATGCTGTTTCTTTTCAATAAAATAAACTAACTGACTTATGGAGTATTTCTATGCCGTTCTCTGTCTTTCGTAAAACAATCATTCTCTTTACACTCTGCGCTTTTCTCTGTTGTTCCTGTGCCACTTCCTTCAAATCCACTTCTCCCAATGCGGCCTGCCGCCAATTTGATTCTTACACCTCCGACTATTTTGACCGTCAGATGTTAGGTAACGGTTTCAATCTTCAATTCTTTTTACAAGATACCTCTAAGTATTCCGGTGCCCGGATGTCTTTAGGTGACTACTCTTACGAAGCAATGAAAAGTGCGCAAAAAGATTGGATTGAAGAAATCCATACACTTAAAAAAATTCCTTATGACCAACTGGATTCCAAACGAAAGCAAACCTATGATGTTTTACTAAACTATTTTCGGCGAAAATTGGACTTCTCCGATCTCTGCCTTTGTGCCCAGGACTTGAGTCCTACCATTGGCATTCAGTCGCAATTACCTGTACTGTTTTCAGAATATCGCTTCACCTCGAAAACAGATTTGGACAATTATTTAACTTTGCTCCGTTCCGTAACCGGTTACTTTGATGGACTTTGCCGGTTCCAGGAAGAAAAGGCAAAGCATCACTCCTTTATGAACAAGGAAGCCTGTCTCAAAGTCATTTCCCAATGCAAAGACTTTTTAAATAACAAAACGCTTTCTTCCAATATTCTTTCGACCTCCTTCACAAACCGGCTGAACCATTGCTCTTTTTTAACCGAGCAAGAACGAAAAAAATACATTCAAAAAAACCACCGGATTTTGATGAATTCAGTTTTTCCTTCCTATGAAAAACTGATTGCCACTTTGTCCGCTTTAATTTCAAAGGGTTCATGCGACCACATTAACGGTCTCTGTTCCATCAAAAACGGAAAAGATTACTACGAATATCTGGTCCGGGATAATACCGGCTGCTCTTTATCGGTTCCGGAAATCAAGGCAATGATTCAACAGGCATTGCTTCAGGATGTTCAATCCTTACAGCAGCTGCTTCAACAACATCCGAATCTGGAACAACATACTCCTTCGAAAAATCTGAAAGAACCGGATGCGATTATAAAAGATTTAGAACAGAAAATGGCAGAAGATTTTCCTTCTTCTAATACTCTTACTTATGAATTCAAAACTGTTGATAAGAATTTACAGGACTACTTAAGCCCTGCCTTTTACATTACGCCGCCTCTGGACAATCCACAAAACAATGTAATTTACATCAACCCACAAAAAACGGAGGACCTCTACACCGTTCTGGCCCACGAAGGCCTCCCCGGCCATATGTACCAAAATGCTGTTTTCGCCTCCACCCATCCGGATCCGATTCGATATCTGACAGAGTGCGGAGGTTATATGGAGGGTTGGGCAGTTTATGCAGAACTGCTTTCCTATCAATATCAATATTCCGATACGACCGTTGCAACAGCGTTACAACTCAATACCACCTTTTCCCTTGCCCTGTACTGTCTTTGTGATCTGGGTGTCAATTATGAAGGCTGGTCCCTTTTCGATTTGCAACACTTTTTGAGGACTTACAACGTCACAGATTCTACTGTCTGTAAAAACATCTTTCAGGCGGTCATTGAAGATCCGACCAACTATTTAAAATACTATGTGGGTTATTTGCAAATTATTGCACTGCGGGATGTTCTAAAAAAAACACAAGGTACTAATTTCCGATTAAAAGATTTCCATCAGACTCTGCTTATCTTTGGTCCTGCAGACTTTGATACTCTGAATAAATGGATGCCAATCCTGATGGCATCCTGAATTGTAAAAAAGGAGCTGTTTACCACAGCCCCTTTTTGTTGCACCTATCTTTAAAAAATCCCCCCAAATCTTTTAAAGATTGTATCTGTATTATAGGTCATAATAACCTGAACGACTCATATTTGCTTTGAACTCTGCGTTTTTGTACACGAATGCTTTACCAATATTCCGTAAATTTTACAGCCACAATCCCAGATTACAATGTTCCAACGTATCCCGGAATTTATTTTTCATGCCGCTGCCGATTTCCACCATCTTATTGATTTCCTTCAACGTAACATATCTGTTTACAAAGTCAATTTCCTTAATATAATCCACATTAATGATTGCCTGCCTGCTGCATTGAACAAATCGTTCATCACGGATTTTTTTCAGGAACCGCTTAGCTGTCTCATACTTAATCATTACTGTTTCTTCTATCGTATGAATTAACAAAATTCGCTCCCGGTTTTCAATATAAATGATTTTGTCTGCATTTAATGCACAAAGAATTCCGTCCTGTTTGAAAAAAATATTTCTCCCCCTCTTTTTCGGAATCGGAATACTTAACGCATCCTTTACGATTTTCTTAAATAAATCCATTGCTATAGGCTTTTCCAGCAACCCAAAACAATGGAATTCATTAATGATATATTTCCCCGGATCCTCCAGGTTTGTCAAAATGATAATTGGTGTGTAACGGTATCGCTCGATTTTTCGGATTTGTTCTATGAACTTTAATCCGGAAATGTCCCCATAATAATCCGGTCGGGATACCACATCCACAATAACTATATTAATTTCCTTTTGCATTAGCATCAGTAATGCATCTTCCTCCGTCTCCGCACTGTATACTCTTACCTGTCTGTTGATTTCTCGAATGACCGATAGAATATTTCTTCGTTCCACGGAATTTGTTCCTAAAATCAGTACTTCTTTCATTGCAAGTCCCCCGTTTTTCTCTTCGGATTTTTGCAAGTTTTTCATACTCATTGATTTTAAAACTTCCTGACGAAATATTGGTGCAAGTACAAAAATAAGATCATTTTGTCTTCGTCGGTACATCTGTCAATATTGATAATAATCTCATCAATTTCGAACCGTTCCCCCAGCAGGATGTAATCCGGAGAAATCCGAAACTGCTTCCAGATATTTTTTAATAACTTTCTGGAAACGGAATTTCTCCCGCATTCAACTTTCTGATACCCTGAAGGTGACATTCCAATCAATTCCGAGAATTTTTCAATCGACAGACCTTTCAGTTGCCGGGAATGCTTAAGTCGCATTGCCTGCTGCATTTTCTCTTCCTGTGTAAAGTCCTCCATGAGCCTCCCTTTCCTAATTTTCTCAACTAAAATGTACCTTTATTTTGTCATTCAAACTAGAGACGGACAAGGTAGTTTATACACCTTAATTTATCTTTTTTTCACATATTATTCTCAAAGTATCTTTACTGTTGATTATTCACAAAATCATTCCACCCGTTTCATACTTTCCTAAAAAAAGCTTCTGTCCTATCTTACAATAGAACAAAAGCTTTTCTTTAGAATTTCATTTGATAATACATTCCGTATTTGATTTTAATCCTCTCCAATTTATGGAACATTGGCTGAGAAAGCACCCACAGCACAATCACCGTAGTAACAGCATGAATAAAATTAATAATAATTCCCGCCAGATAGGCATCTACAAAGGCCTCTCTTGTCGGCTCATCCACTGACATAAACACCGTTCCCGTGTCCATAATCAATCCATAAACAAGCATTGTTGCCAAAAAACCATAAATACAAAGCAACACTTTATTGGCACAAAGCCCTTCTCTTCCATAAAAAACTATTGCTGCGCCCAGCCCCACGAGACCAAAAGCAACCATCTGCCACGGTGTCCATGGTCCCTGTCCAAAAACAAAGTCCGAAAAAAACGCTGTCAGAACGCCGGATAAAAATCCTGCCTGTTTTCCCAACATGGCACCGGTGATAATAATAATTGCTGCACTTGGTTTCATTTCCGGAATCATAAAAAACATAACTCTGGATACAATGGCAATCGTAGTCATTACTGCCAACACAACGATTTCTCTTGATTTCGGCTTTCTTCGTTCAAAGGAAAAGGTAAACATAAAAATGGCTACCGCAATAATTACAAAAGAGATTAAATAATATTGTCTTCCGTCAAGAAACATAAAATATCCTCCCTTTTAATTGCTCCCTTTAAAACCTTTCCTGCCATTTTATTGACAGTGGTTGTATAGAAACTGTTGCCGGTAAAGAATGCTCGCACATTGGCGGTACAAGCCAGTGTCCCTCTGGAAAACAACCCACAACGGTCGGCATACTCTCCGCAAAAATCAATATCATGACTTACCATAATGATGGTTTTTCCCAGATTCTTCAATTCCTTCAGCACATTCCCCAACTGCTCTTTATATATTCCATCAATTCCTTTCGTCGGTTCGTCTAACAAAAGAATATCCGGGTCCGTGGCAAGAACCTTGGCAAGCCCCAACTTCTGCTGCTGACCACCGCTGATATCATAAGGATGGTGATTTTCCAACGGCTTCAATTCCATCAGAGTAATGATTTCTTCAGGCACATCCTCCAATTCTTTTTTTACTGTATCTTTACAAAACAGTGTCTGCACATCCTGAGGCAGATAAGAAATCCGTCCCTGTACTTTCACTTTTCCCCGATAGGGTTTATAGACGCCGGATAATACGGACATGGTGGTTGTTTTTCCGGTTCCGTTTCCTCCGAGAATTGCGAAGATTTCTCCCTTCTTTATGTGAAGCGATAAGTTCCTTAAAATGTCTTTTCCTTCTCTCATATAGCGGAACCACAGGTTTTTACACCGGATGGCATCCTCATGGTCTCCGGAAACTTCCTGAATTTCCATGGCACCTGTTTTGTGCTGCGCCTCAATCCACTCTCGTCCTTCCTTAATTGACAGGGGCATCTTCCCTTCCCCGTCTCCGGTGACACCATAATAAATCTGTGCCGGATATGGCATCAGTTTCATAAATTCATTATCCAGATTTTTTACCAGAACCTCCGAAAGAGAACCGGTGTGAATCACGCTTCCGCTATCCATAATGATTGTATGATCTGCCAATGGTAACACATAATTCAAACGGTGTTCTGACAATATAATCGTAATTCCAAAATCCTCATTGATTTTCTTTAAAGTATCCAAAAAATGTTCTGCAGCAATAGGATCCAGCTGTGCTGTCGGTTCATCTAAAATCAGAATTTCCGGGCTTAAGACCATGGTCGCTGCCAGATTTAATAGTTGCTTTTGCCCGCCGGATAACACATCTACCGGCTGATCGTACCAATCGGTAATTCCAAAATACTCGGAAATCTCCGCCACACGAATTTGGATTTCCTGCTGCTGGTACCCCATATTTTCCATGCCAAAGGCCAATTCGTGCCAGACTTTATCGGTAACCAACTGGTGTTCCGGCGACTGCATCACAAAACCGATCTTTTGTGCCTGCAGCTTTTCATCCACCTCTTCCATGGGCTGTCCATTCCAGAAGACCCGGCCTTCTTTTTTGCCGAAAGGACAAATTGCCGGCTTCAAATTTCTTAGAAGGGTACTTTTCCCACAGCCGGATTTTCCACATAAAACAACAAAGGCTCCCTGCTCTATTTCCAAAGAGACATTGTGAATTGCCGGTGCTTCTGCCTTCGGATAGGTGAAACTTAAATTTTCGATTTTAATCTGTACCATCTCAATGCCTCCTCCATATTAATAAGTATCGGGGTCAAACATAATAATAAATATGCCCCATATGTGAATAACTCTCCTTTTACAACGTAGAAAGGATAATAAACAGTCTCGATTCTTCCGGCAATTTTTTCAACAAAGACCACCGCCGTCCAGCAAAGGATCCATACCAAAACCACATAATCCCGAAACTGAAACTGATGATTATGAAACGTACTTCTTTTTCCCATTCCATAGCCCCTTGCCCGCATGGAATCTGCTGTGTCCACAGAGTTTTCCAGTGCCCAGGTAGTAGTAATGGAAAAGGTTTCAAAGCCGTTCTTCAACCGATTCTTCCATCCCGCATTCTGCTTTCCCAAAGCTTTTTGTGCAAAATGAATTTTCCTGATTTGTCTTGTATATTTCGGAACAAAGCGGAAAATCATGGACAACAACAAAGCAAAATGTGGGAAAATTCTTCCTACAATTTCAATCAGTTTATCCTGGGTAACAATAGCATTCAAGGAAGAAAACCACAACAGGGTTCCGCAAACCATAATTGCCAGCGACCCGCCATATATTAAGGATTCCAGCGTTACCGGATTTCCGGTGGGAAGATAGAACAATAAGGTTACTCCCTTGTGAGAAAACAGAGGATTAATAATTGCTGTTGCAAGAAATACTCCCACAATCATTGCCAGATATTTCAAGCCACTACGCCCTTTTAAATAGAAATGATAAATTAACGCAGAAAAAAAGGACACAACAATCAGGCCTGCCTGCATTTGAAACATAGTAAGCCCTAAAACCGTAATATAAAAAATCATATTAATGATGGGATGAAAATTTGAAAATTCATCCACGCGTTTTGTCTGTCCGAACATTACTGCTCCTTATATTCCTGTCCCAAATCTTTTCCCAAATCACAAGTATAATGCCATTCAATGACGTCTCCGTCCTTCACATCATACCCGCTGCATCCCACATTGGGATATTCTCCGTTCACACAATACATCCAACCGGATAAATCTCCACACTCAAATTCGTAGAGATTATCAATTCCTTCAATATACGCCAAATCTCCTGTAAAAGAAGCTTCCATCAGAACCCCTTCTTCTTTCATGGTTCGTTCCAATACATCATATACTGAATCCCCGTTTTCAAAAGGAACTTCCTTTTTCTCCAGAATTATCCCGTTTTCCGGCAAAAATTCTTTTAAATCCTGACGTAATTCCCCATTCTTAACTGCATTGGTACATTCTACTGACAACGTACAAACATGTCCATCCTTACTTTTTGCCTCTTTTTTCCCGCATCCTGTTGCAAAAAGGCAGAGGATTAAAAGAATCCCAATCCAAATCTTTTTCATTCTATATCACCTTTCGCTTTCGTTTCCAGCAATAAACTCCTCCAAAAAGAACTGCAGCGCCGGGAATCAGTACAAGGTATAACCTCTTTTCCCCGGATGATTCTTCCTTCTCATTTCCGGTTTCATTTCCGGTTTCTTTCTCGGATTTCGTCGTATCCTGCTGCTCCTTCATCATAGAAGTACTCTCCCGAGCTATTGCTTTTGCAACTTTTGAATCTTCTTCCGTCTTTTCTTCTTTTTTTGTTCCTTTTTTTGAAGTGGTTTCTTTTCCCTTTACAGAAACGGTTTCCGTTACGCCGGTTTCTCTCTCCTTTGCTGACGGCACTTTCTGTTTCTTTTTACCCGTTGACGCTTTCGTCGTCTGAGATTCCTCTGAACTATTTCTATTGTAGGAAATTTCTGGTTCCCTGATTGGAACTGCATCCGACATATTGTACAACCGATTTTTTCCCTGAGTGCTTCGAGAATATGCAACCAATGCATAAAATGCCTGCTCTGTTGCCATTCCGTTAATGCTTCCTCCCTTTGTATGCAGAAAGCCTCCGTTCTTATAATACTGTAACAATCCATCCAGTACAGTATTCCCGTTTTTTACGAAACGTTGATCCTTCACGGAAATGCCCAATTCCGACAATGCCATAAGTACCTGAGCCGTACTTTCACAGGTTTTGATGCCGGTCGTTTCATAACTTCCATCGGAAAGCTGGATTTCCGACAATACCTCAAGCCCTCTGTTTACTGCTTTTTTCACCGCTGCATCTTTTCGATAGTAGGGTGCCAACGCCTGAATTGCCATGGCCGTAATGTCTGCATCTGCCTTCTTTCCGCTAAATGCCCAGCCTCCATCTTCCAATTCTCCGTTTAAAAGCAATTGAATTAACTTTTCTCTGGTGGTAACTTCTCCGCCATACTCTTTATCCGCACTTGGAACCTGATAACCGCCGCAGTCCAGTGCAATCAATGTATAAATAATTCCATTCGAGCCCTGCTTCTTTACGCCATCCAATTCAGCCAGGGGTTTCAGTAAATTATATCCCTGAAATTTTTCCGGATTTTCTTTGATGGATGTTAACGCGATTACCACTCTGGCATATTCCGTATATTTCCGCTCCGACAGATTTCCCTGACAATCTTTCACTGTCTGTGCCAAATTTTTCCGATACGTAATGCCATACTGGCTCCTTAACTTCTCCCCCCGGGCAAGTCCCATAATCATCCACTCTCCTCCAATACTCCCCATGGAAGGATTGGGATTATGAGCCATCAGATAAGAAGCAGTCTCAGAAAGAACCTGGTGAATCTGCTTTGACGGTTCCGCATTGACTGTCGTCGTACCAACAATCAGGATGCAAAAAATCAGCACCATGCGAATCATTCTTTTCATATCTTTTCTCCATAATGACAAAAGGCAAGAGCCACGCTCTTGCCTTAAAAATCCTGATTATTTTTTAATCTTTGCAGATTTCGCTGCACTCCACTTTCCATAGTAGAATGCTCCGTCTTTCTTTACATAAGCACGAACCTTTACATACACCGTTTTATTCTTTGTAAGTTTTGCTGTAGAAACTGTTGCTTTCTTTGTGGCAACAACTACGGCATTCTTTAACTTCTTGTTTGTTGCATATTTAACTTCATAACCGGTTACACCCTTAACAGTTTTTACTTTGATTTTAGCCTTGCAACCTTTTACGTTTTTAACTGATTTTACTTTACTTGCTGCAACTTTTGGTGCTGCATTTTTAGCATCATCTTCTGCCTTCTGTGCTTTCTGTCCGTCCTTAAAGACTCCTACCATAAAGTCAAGTGTATATGCTCCTGCTGTGATATTAGACTGTTCTGCATTATATGTTGTCAAATAACCTGCTGCTGCATCTAAAACTTTCTTAAAGTTTGCACTCTTATCAGCAATCTTTTCTTCTTTTGCATTTGCATAAGACTTGATTAATGCGTCTTTATTTGCTAATTCAATTCTCTTTTCTCCTGAATTCCAATCAACAAATCCTAAGTCAATACCATATCCGTAAATAGAAAACTGAACACGAATTACATCTCCGTCCTGAACCTTCTGTTCAGACATACCATGCATAGAACTTTCATTGTTAATTGTATACATCCATCCGGACATATCTGTATAACTGCCTGCCTGTAAAAGTCCGTCTTTGCTTGCTTTTTCTTTCACGTTTTCATTGGTTGGCGCAGCATAATTTCCCCAATCTGTTACATAATCACCAAATGCAGTAATTTCGCTTGGAATATCAACTGTGCCATTGTCTGCATTCTTAATTCCTGAAAGATATCCACTTGAAACTACAAGTTCAACATTTTCTGCTTTTGCTGCTTTCTCAACAACGGATAAAACCGTATCGCCTTCTGTGATTTCAACCTTTGTCGGTTCTACCAAAAATCCCTGTCCAATTGTAAGTTTTTCAATTGTTACATAAGCAGATTTTGTGGTCGCTGCTTCTGTTTTCACAGGTGTTGTTGTAATTGCTGATACTGTAAGTACCATTGACAGTACAACTGCCCCAATTTTGTTTGTAAATTTCTTCATTGTTTGCCTCCTTTTCGTCTTGCTTACGAATTTTAGTGAAATTGTGTTGACATATCCTGACTTAAGTTCCTCCTACTAAAAGCGCCTTCCAGATTAATTCCGTGGCAAAATGCTTCGTTCGTCCCTCATACAGTAGAGAAAGACTGTGCCGGATTCTCACCGGACTTCCCTTAAACCGATTCCTGTCGTATCGGACCACAATTTGTTTGAATAAACAGACGAATTTATTTTATAACATCTCCATTTTAATGTCAACGAAGCACTTTTTTACGGAATACTGCATATTGTCTGGTTTTTTTTCACTGTTTTTTTCAAAAATATGATTTCACAATTTTGGTGATTTTATAAGCATTTCTGTTCTTTTTTAGTTTGGAAATGGGCAAAAGTTATACATTTTTCCCTCAAATTTCCATAACATTTCACTTTTCCTTCGTTTATTCCTAAAAAATCACTATAAAAATCTGTTTTTTCCGTTTTTCTTTAGGTATTTTACCACCTTGACGAATTATTCTGTGGGCTTTAAGATGTAGGCGAATGAAGGATAAATTAAATCCCATTCAAGTCGTAACATTTTTCAGATTAGGAGGTATTTATTATGAAAACAGTTACAGTAAGCTTGAATTCTATTGACAAAATTAAGTCCTTCGTTAAGGACATTAACAAGTACGATAACGATTTTGATTTAGTATCAGGACGCTACCTGATTGATGCAAAATCCATTATGGGTATTTTCGCATTAGACTTGTCAAAACCAATCAAGCTGAATATTCACAAAGGACAGTCAGAAGTAGATCAAATCGCTGAATCCCTTAGTCAGTATACCTGCTAAGGTATCTTCTAAAAAATAACATCGTTGGGGCCAGACCCCGACGGTGATTAATATACACACTTGCAAAATAGAATTCACACAAAGCTATGAAAGCAAAAGAGAGGCAGGAATGAAATCCTGTCTCTCTTTTTGTTATATTAATTCACTGTAAATATCTCTTTTGGATACGCCCCGGTCCTTTGCCGCCAGTTTCATGGCCTCTTTTTTATCATGTCCCTGAGCAATATAATAATCCACATGCTCCTGCACGCTCATTTTTTCCCACTGCGAAATCTGTTCCTGCTTTAATTCTTCAAAGCTCTTTCCCTCAATCACCAGAACGTATTCCCCTCTTGGTTCCTGATCCTGATAATAGGTAATTGCTTCTTCCAGGGTGGTTTTCATCCCTTCTTCATAGCGTTTTGTCAATTCACGACACAACGTAATGGAACGGTTCCCCAAGGTCTTTAACAACTCCTGCAAGGTCTTTTCCAACCGGTGCGGGGCCTCATAAAGAATAATGGTTCTTGTCTCATCCTTTAATTCTTCCAACACCTGTACCTTTTCTTTTTTATCATGAGGTAAAAATGCCTCAAAGCAAAAACGACGGGTTTTCTGACCGGACATCGTCAACGCTGTAATACAAGCTGCTGCTCCCGGCAAAGAAGTCACTTCAATCCCCGCTTCATAACACTGACGCACCAGTTCCTCCCCCGGATCAGAAATACCCGGAGTCCCTGCGTCCGTAATCAATGCAATATTTTTTCCCTGTTGCATCATTTCTACTAACACTTTAGCCTTATCATACTTGTTAAATTCATGATAACTGGTCATGGGTGTTTTAATTTCGAAATGGTTTAACAATTTAATACTGTTTCTTGTGTCCTCCGCTCCAATCAAATCCACTTCCTTCAACGTTCTTACCACTCGGTAAGTAATGTCTTCCAGATTTCCAATGGGCGTAGCACATAAATATAATTTTCCTGCCATATGACCTCTACCTAAAATCCATAAATCCGGTGAATTTCCTCTGTAAAAACTCCCGGTTCTTCATATACCACCAATGGTGGTTCCACTTTCATCATTGGTCCACCGCTCTTTACCCCTTCAATTAAAACCATATTGGCTTCCTTATCCGCAAAAGGATGCACCATGCGAATCTTTTTCGGCTCCAAACGGTAACTGCGCATTAAAGAAATAATATCCACCAGCCTTCTCGGTCGGTGAACCATATAAAACCTTCCCTTTGGCTTCAACACCTTGGCGCCTTCCCGAATTACGTCTTCCAAATTGCACAGAATTTCATGTCTTGCAATAGTTTTTGCATCCGCCTCATTCTGTACCCCATGCTTCTCCGTCATATAAGGAGGGTTTGTGGTTACAACGTGAAAAGTGGCTCCGCCAAAAATACCCGAAGCCTCCTTAATATCACCATGTACAATATCAATTTTTTTCTCTAATTCGTTTAACGAAACGCTTCGTCTTGCCATATCAACACTTTCCGGCTGAATTTCCAGCCCCGTAAAATGTTTTCCCTTGGTTTTTGCCTCCAGCAAAATCGGAAGAATCCCGGTTCCTGTTCCTAAGTCCAGAACCTGTTCTCCCTCTTTCACCTCCGCAAAACCGGAGAGCAACACCGCATCAATTCCAAAGCAAAAACCTTTCTGATTTTGAATAATCCGGTACCCGTTTCTCTCCAAATCCACAAGACGCTCGTTTTCCTTTAATTCTATCATCATCTTAATCTAATTTTGATTCTTCCTTATCTTCCAATCCCTTTAAAGCCTTCAGTTCTTCAGAAGCCAGATCAAATTTCTTTTTCTTAGGCTTAAACTTCAATTCCTTAATGGAATATTCCTTAATTTCTCTTTCATCGTTCTGTTCTACCACGATTTTAACCTTCTGACGTAAGACATTGACGCTGATAACGTCTCCTTTAAATCCGTCAAAGGTCTTCACGGTTTCACCAATATCCGGCAAGTTGGAGTTCAAATGCTCATAAGCAGCCTGTTCATTTTTCAAACAGCACATTAATCTTCCGCAAATTCCGGAAATCTTTGTCGGATTCAGGGACAGATTCTGTTCCTTTGCCATCTTAATGGAAACCGGAATAAATTCTGAAAGGTAAGAATGGCAGCAAAGTGGTCTGCCACAAACTCCGATTCCACCAATCATCTTGGTTTCGTCTCTTACGCCTACCTGTCTCAACTCAATTCTTGTACGGAATACAGAAGCTAAATCCTTAACTAATTCTCTAAAGTCGATTCTTCCGTCTGCTGTAAAGTAGAAAAGAACTTTATTGTTATCGAAAGTATATTCCGTATCAATCAGCTTCATTTCCAAACCATGCTTCATGATTTTTTCTTTACAAATCTGGAACGCCTTCTTTTCTTTTTCTTTGTTTTCCAAAGCCTTCTTATCATCTTCCTTCGTAGAAATACGAATTACCGGCTTCAAAGGCATTACCACCTGATCGTCAGGCACCTTCACAATTCCGGAAACAACCTTTCCGTATTCAGTTCCTCTGGCTGTTTCAACGATAACATGGTCTCCCATTTTTATCTGAAGACCTGCCGGATCAAAGTTATAAATTTTACCGGCCTGTCTGAATCTCACCTTAATTACATCTATCATTTTTGTATTCTCTCCTTAATTGCTAACAAAAATACTTCTATTGTTAAGTCAAAATTGACATTCGTTCGTACTCTGTTTTCCGCCTGATCAATCGATTTCAAAATAATATCCAAATCAAAGAAAGAACAGTCCCCTGCCATTTCTTCAATTCCCCGGACATCTTCCTGAAAAATCAGGGAATCTTCTCTTTTCGTAGCTTTATAAATCAACACGTCCCGGAACCAGCTCCTCATCAGGGACAAATACTCCCCAATATCTTTCTTAAACTCTGCTGCTTCCTTTACCTTGGCATTTACCATATCCATTCCACCGGTTTTCAGAGAAAACAACGTGCCCACAACACACTTTTTCAATTCCTGAAAATCTTCGGAAGTTGCAAGTTTCACTGCCTTCCCCGGATTTCCTCCCGAAAAAATCGCAGCAACTTTTGCATCATAGGATCCAATTCCATATTCGGACATTAATTTATTTTGAATGATTTCTTCCTTCACCGGCTTCATATTCAGCAATACACATCTGGACAAAATTGTCGGTAAGAAAGAATCTGCATTGGTTGTTAAAAGAATAATAACTGCATACTCCGGCGGTTCCTCGATTGTTTTCAACAACGCGTTCTGTGCCGCTACAGTCATCTTTTCGCTCTCCGGAACAATATAAACCTTATATCTGCTACTATATGGTTTAATATCAATATCATTGTTAATCTGTGTTCTGATCTCATCCACACCAATTCCGGTTTTCTCATAAGTCAGATAAAGAATATCCGGCTGATTTTTAGACTCCGTCTGCTTACAGGACTTGCATTCATTGCAGGCGGTTCCCAAAGGATGTTCCACATCTGCACCGTTTTTCTCACATTGCAATGCCTTCGCAAAATCCATGGCAAGCCTCATTCTCCCGGAACCGGCTTCTCCATTAATAATGTAAGCATGAGAAATCTTTCCCATTTTAATCGCATTTTCAAAATGTCTTACGATATGCTGTTGTCCCAGAACCCTTTTTTCTTCCATGATATTTCCTTAATATTCCACAGATTTTTATAAGTCACCGACAATAATCATACCATAAAACAAGGATTTTTCCTACTGTTTCCCCTGAATCATTTTGGTAATCTCCTCAATACAGACTTCCAAATCCTTATTTTCAAACCGCTGTTCAATTCCGGCTTTCAAGATATTCTCTTCACAAAAATCTTCTTCATCTGCCAAAAATCTTCTACACAGTTCCGCATACTTTGGTTCTGCCTGTTTCCGTTCCCTCTGAATTGCTCTTTCCAGACGTTCTCCGGTTTCAACTTCCACGTAAATCGGCACCACCACATCTTTTCCATAAAAGCGAACCATTGCCTCAAAAGATTCCAAAGTGCCGATATAAAGATAATTTCCTTCTGCCAAATCAATCTGGCCATCATCCACTGTAAAGTAACTCCAAATTCCATGAACCGTATTATAGTCCCTGCACTCAATCACTTTGCCGGCACGCTTTAGTTCTTCCAATTTCTCCCGGCTCACAAAAAAATATTCCACGCCATCCTGCTCTCCCTGACGCATTGGTCTGGTGGTATAACCTACAATCGTATTGAGCTGCAGACTTTCATCCATCTTCAATCGCCCAAAAATAGTGTCCTTACCACTACTGCTTTTTCCTAATACAAAAAATATCTTTCCCATTTTTTCTGTTCCTCATGAATTTATTTAACAACCCGAATGCATCGAGCTTCCCGATCCGCCAAACCGTTTACCTGAGCTCCACGGTCTTTACCAAAAAGCACTTTCTCCATTACAGCCTTTGAAATCACTTCTCCCGGTACAATCAACGGAATTCCCGGTGGATAAAAATAAACAAATTCTGCAGAAATTCTTCCTTCCGCATCTTTCAATTCCACTGTTTCACACTCCAATTTCCCCGTCTCATAAACAGAATACCGCACTTCGTTTCGATCCAATGAAAAATCCTGAAGAGAATCACAACGGTTCTCTAATGTATCATCTACAGCTTTTATCGCATCAAACAATCCTTCCAAACCTTCTTTGGAATCGCAAATTGTGGAAATTCCCAAGGCATAGGAAGGTGCAGCCATTTCCATCTCAAATTCAAAGGATCTTCTCAGCCGATCCGCCAGTTCAAATCCGGAGAGTTCTCCTCCCGGAACACTGAATAAAAGTTTTGTTTCGTCTACATCATAAACTCCGTCTCTGCCAATCAACTCTTTTCCCGGCATCTGAATAACACGGAATTTTTCCTCACGCAATTTTCGAATCAGACAAAGCAATTTCTTCATCTCTTCTTTGCCGTTTTCTTTCATAAAACGAATACAATGATCTATGGAACCCATCAATATATAAGACGGACTACTGGTCTCAAAAATAGACAAAGCCTGCTCTATTTTCCCCTCAGAAACTGCGTCTGACATATTGTGAAGAACTGCCGTCTGTGTCAACGCCGGTAAAGTTTTATGTAAACTTTCTATCACAAGATCCGCACCGAGCTGATAGGCCGGTTTCGGACCATTTTCAAACAAACAAAAATGAGCACCATGTGCTTCATCGACGATTAAAACACCCTGATGTCGATGTACAATTTCAGCAATTTTTTTAATGTCCGATACGATTCCATCATATGTTGGAGAGGTTAAAACAACCACTTTGATTTTAGGATTTTCAGACATCATCCGGTCAATCTCATCAGGGTCATATCCACCGCAAATTCCATACTTTGAAATGTAACTTGGATAAACATATTCCACCTTCAGATTGCGGAGCAAAGCCCCGTGATAAACGGCTTTGTGGCAGTTTCTTCCGATTAAAACCGTTTCCCCGATTTCAGTTGTTGCGGCAATTGCAGCCAAGAGACCGCAAGTGCTTCCATTCACTAAAAACCAGGTTTTCTTTGTTCCATAAAATGTACGGGCAAAATCCATACAATCCTTCAAAAGACCCTCTGCATGATGCAGGTTATCGAAACCTTCAATTTCGGTAATATCCACACCAAAAGGATCAACAGCTTCCAAAAGATTTTTCCGTCTTTTATGCCCGGGCATATGAAACGGATATCTTCCGTTCTGACTATATTCAGTTAACTTTTCAATCAATCCATTCTCCATTTATGTAAACCAATCTATTCTCTAGAAATCAAAAAAACTAACCTGTTTATTTGTATAATCACCCTTATTAAATCCTTCCAGGAATACCTCCAAGGACACGAATTCTTTTCTTCCTTTCGCTGTCAGATAAGGAATTTCAATATTAAAAATAACATGATCTTTCGTCACATTATCACTACGCTCCATCAACTTTTCCAACACAGAAACAGGAATAGAAAATTCTGCACTGCTCTCCATAAAGTTCAACTGGAAATTTACTTCAAACTGATTTTCATTTCGATACACATTATCAATATAAGCCCGTCCAATCTCAGAGGATTTCGCTTCTTCAAACACCGGCGCTGTCCAACCGGATTTTCCTAAAATCATCACAGGATAGACACCATTTACAATTCCAATAACCGATTCCGGCAAAATTTCATTTTCGTCTACTTCCCGGTGATACCCCTCAATCAATTCTTCTTTTGTAATATTATTAATAATAGTTTCACTTAATCCTGCAACAAAAGCATCAATTTCTTTTAAAATAGGCTGCATTACTTCAATGCGCTCCAGTGAAATCATAAAAATATTGTGAGCCCAGGCATATTCCTGTGCTTCTTTCGTAAAAGAAGTTGCACTGAAAAAACAACCGGCATACTGAAAACGATCACAAATATTACCTACTTCACCTTGAATCGCATAATTTCTCTCGGAAATATCCGCCATTGCACCACCAAAATCTCTGATATGCATTAACTCCACACGGTTTTTTGCATAATATTTGTACTGACATACAATTCTGGTTGGATAGCTAAAGGCTGAAGGAATATTCAATTTTCCGTAAGCATGAATATCATGATATCCGCTTCTACCCGGAACTTCTTCTTCCACAATTGTTATATAGTTGTTATCTTGCAATAATCGTTTTACTTTCTCTTCAAAGATATATTCTCTTGCCTGGTGTTCTTTCATAAAAACTCCTTATTATTAATCATTTATAATTACATCAGTATTATCTTACTATTTTTTATATACATAAGCAAATCTATTTTCTTTTCGCTGATATAAATAAAATCTTCTCAGTATAATCCACTGGGAAGATTTTATTTATAAACAATATTATGACAATTCTTCTCCCTAAAAAAGGGCAGAAAAAGTGCCCAGTTCCGGAATCGAACCAGAGACACGAGGATTTTCAGTCCTCTGCTCTACCAACTGAGCTAACTGGGCATGTGTTAAATTGCGGGAGTAGGATTTGAACCTACGACCTCCGGGTTATGAGCCCGGCGAGCTTCCAGACTGCTCCATCCCGCGATGATATTTACTTTTAAAAAATAGTGGGCAGAGGTGGATTCGAACCACCGAAGCAAGTTGCAGCAGATTTACAGTCTGTCCCCTTTGGCCACTCGGGAATCTGCCCACGAAGCCGATGAACGGACTCGAACCGTTAACCTGCTGATTACAAATCAGCTGCTCTGCCAATTGAGCCACATCGGCTTATTACTTTCTTATGATATTTTTATATATCAAATGGGACCTACAGGGCTCGAACCTGTGACCCCCTGCTTGTAAGGCAGGTGCTCTCCCAGCTGAGCTAAGATCCCAGAATTATTTTCTCTAT
>JAEEGL012074459.1_pt1 | contig 41541 bp, 39 predicted proteins | sample 9134231 | NCBI WGS metagenome assembly JAEEGL01 (sample SAMN16246548, study PRJNA631951) | gut metagenome | biome: gut microbiome; feature: rumen; material: fiber-attached | host: Bos | place: Iran: Karaj | collected 2018-10
CTGTCATGACTAAAACTGCATGATATAGGTATCACATATAGGTACAAGAAAAATACAATAGCAGCTACAGTCGTTGGTGATTGTAGCTGCCATTGTTATAGTATATAGGTGTTAACACCTGTAGTTTATCGAATGCTTACGAACAAAAAAAAATGCTCCGAGAAAACTGACTTCCACGTTTGATGGTCTTCAGTTTCTCGGAGCATTATCCTGTGCTCTTTTTGAGAGTCCCAGGGTTGACACCCACAAAAAACTGTGACCTAGAAGTCAAAGTATGTTCATCTTGTAGCACGACAATCACGCCGCATCTATCAAGAAGAACCGTATACTCTGCCTTTTAGGTCACGTATTGCTTTTCTTCTTTTTAAGGGGAAACACTCTTCCCGAAGAATTTTTGCAAAGGTAAAGGGTTTTTCTGAACTACAAAAGAATTTTGCGAATTATTTTCATTCCCACTTTATAAAAATGGTTATTCTCATAAAAATAGAGTGCCCCACTTGTCTTTCATTTGACTCCGTCGAGCTAAAGATGCCATGTGAGATAAAAAACACTCCCCTATTTGGTGGTTTCACAAAAAACATCTATCTTTGCCGCGAGAAAACGACAAGAACATGAAAAAGGCAACCGTATTACGCCGTCTCCATACGTTGAAAGATCAGCTGAGCACCTTGGGAGTAGTTCAGCTCGGTCTCTTTGGCTCCACGGTGAGAGGAGAAAACACTCGCACCAGCGATATAGACATCCTGCTCGATTTCAATGCCAATCAGGAGACCTACCCCAATTTTCTGGAAGCCTGTCATATCCTTGAAGAAAAGTTCAAAAATCAGAAGCTTGATGTTGTCACCCGCAAAGGGCTCAGCCCATACATCGGCAAGACGATTCTAAATGAGGTGGAATATGTATAAGTCAATTAATATTATCCCCGTATTGACCGATCAGATTCAGGACGTCATCCAAGCCTCAGAATCCTCTCTTGCTGATGATGACAAGAAAGCATGAATATTTCTTACTTAAGTTTGACTTCGTCGAGCTAAAGGTTCACATGCTCCACCTTCTTGGAGTTAAAGAAGTTAAAGGAGTTAGAGGAGTTAAAGCCGAATGTAATGCTGGTGTGAAAACTCCTCTCCACAGTTGACAGAGTATAGGCTTTAACTCCTATAACTCCTTTAACTCCTGAGCGCCATCGTGTAGCGCTTTGCTCGCAAAGAACCGGTAACTTCCGAAAGTTGAAAAGGTTATTTTCATAAAAATACAGAGTGCCCCACTTGTCTTAAACCGATTAACGCATCATGTTCCTCGATTCGAAAGTTCGAAAGTACCGCTTATTAGTCCCAATAAACCGAATCACTTCGCCATATCCACGTTGCCAAATTTCTTTTTGATTCACACCCTATATTTCCGTTCCAAAATAAAAACCGGGATCCTCTCTGTGTATCCTCAAATCCTTGCCTTCCCAGAAATCGGTTCCCTTTATCTGTGCTAGTGCATCAGCCAAAGGCATCACTGATCCTGTCCCAAGCAGCTCGCTTGTAGCCAAATCAGGGTACTTATCCACCTCTAAACTATCATACTCCTTATACTTTTCGGGTATATCTATCTCGTCTTTATTCACCGTCATCGCTGCCAGTCCGTATATCAAACTCTGATAGGCTTCAACGTATGCCTTATTCTCCCCTTTAGCAGTGTTCACGATTATTTTCATCTCGTCATACATCTTTTCAAGACTGCCAAACAGAGCATGGATTCCTCGGCTCTTCAGCAAATAATATTCTTTCCCACCATCATGCAGTATCAGCACAGTAGCCCCCAACCAGCGTTGCGGATTCTCCGTTACCAAGGGCAACACCATCTTCGAGAAAGTGGATTCCAACGTACAAGTCGCTAATATGTCTATCATATCGAGCGTACCGCCATCCTCTTTCTTCACTTTCTCCAGTAGCCTATTCCACAGTTTCTCCATGTAAAATGTCACTTCACCATAGGGATAGTCTGTATGTTTCAGGCCATTTAACTGATTCATCCAGATCCCCATCAGTTCAAACAGATAATCAGACTCCTCAATTAGGCTCAACACACCATCTTCTTTCTCTTGCTCATCAGGCAGGCATTGGAATGTCAAAAGCTGGATTTGAGATGTTTCTTTTATCACTGCCATGATATTCTTGAAACTATGCTGCGTATCTTTTCCATATCCGTAGGTGATTTCTCCTAAAGTCTTTGTTCCTTCCTTCCCTTCGCACTTGTGCCAGATATATTTTGCCATAGCCAGGAACACATCTTTCCTCGACATTGAAAGATAGCCCGCACACAACAGACCCATCACACCACTATATCCGCCAGTCATCCATTCGTCAATCTTCTGCGGTATGATTTCCTTTTCAAGAGACTGATTAAACTCTTCGCCGTCAATATACTTTCCGTCCGGTTCCTTTTCAAAATACATGGGGAAATATTCCTTATTGGCTATCCCGATAATTCCATAACGGTCTCTCGAATTATGCACAGGTCTAAACATCGCCTGAATAAGTTTCAATAGATCAGACTCTTCAACAAAACTTTCTCTGACAGGAAGCCCTGTGGGACTGTTCCAATAGCCCTTGACGAAACTCACCATATTTTGTGGCGTTGATTGTAAGGCATAGTATATCTCAGACGACCAATATTTCAGTAGTTCCACAAGGCAATAATCCTCTATATTCAGATGGAACTTGTCGAACCGTTCCTGGTGGCGTTTATAGTCGGTGCTCAACAGATTCAAATACCTTTTTGCCTCCCGTACTGTTGGCAGGTAGTGGGTTATCTCTATTTTCGAGAACGGCTTGCATTCCTCATCCTTGTTCCCAGTGATTTCTCCTGCTGCTTGGTTCAGATAGTTGGCAATAACACCATCGGTAATGGGTGGTAGATTAATCGACAGGTTTATCATCTTGCCTACATACTGCAATCCCTTCTCATTGTCAATAATATCCTTTACAACATCCTTGTCAAAAGCCAACACGTATGTTAATCCTGGAAAGTTGCCTGTATTCCTAATCAGACTCAACACCTGCAAAAGTTCTTTCCGAGCAAGCCTATCACAGTCGTCAATAAACACATAGATAGGACGGTTCAGTTCATTCAGTTTTTTCTTGATGTTTTCTACGGCTTGAACTCTGCCTCCACCTCTCGTGACAACACCGAACAGCGACAGGAATGCCCTCCCCAACCCCACCATCTCATCATTGTCTATCTCTGTGACAGCTTTCTTCAGTTCCTCTATATGCAGACCATTGACTTCCAGTTGCCGTCCCAAGGTCTTGTAAAACATCCTTGCCATGTCAATCTCACCATAAAGCCAAGGCTTGAAGTCAATACATATCTCTCCTTTCTCCTTTAGATTTGCTTTGATATGCTCCAGCACCCAGCTCTTACCTGTTCCCCATCCGCCAGTGATGGCTATTCCAGTAGCACAGTTCCCGTTCCTTTCCGCTTCTGTAAGTCGCTGGCAAAGATCTTCCACGAGTTTATTTCTTCCTAAGAAGTCAACCTCTTCTATATCATCATAGAAAAAGCGTTCCCTGCTCTCTTGTACCTGTTTTTCGCCACTGTCCTCTTTCTGTTGGTTGCAATATGCAGCTATCCACAATGCCGCCAATATTGGTATCAGAATGTCCGCATAGCGAAGCCCAGGAATCATGACAAAGGCCGTGTATTGTTCTCCGTAACAGATACGGCAGACTACCGTCATATACAGGACACACCCCGCAAATATCCTCGTCCATCGGTTCCCCGTGTAAGACAGATGCTGCACAAGCACAACCATCGTTGGCACACCAAGCACAATAATCATCATTGCCGCTGCATCATTCCACAGCGACGGAACTATCGCAGAAAGCCTTGCCACAAGTCCCCAACCGCTCCACATCTCGTAGAGCGGTTCCCGCAGCAGTATAAACAGCACGGCTAATACCAGATATATCAAGACATTGCTCTTTTTCATTTAAACCTCCTTTCAGGAAAAGTTAATTCCGTCTCCACATTTCATTAAACCTTCTGGTGTATGATGATGGTAAGCTCTTTAGTTTTTCTCATGGATTCTCGCCATCACTCCACTCAAATAAAGTGTCGTTACGTATTTCATCCGTTCCTCTTCTTTCTGGCCTAAATACTCATCATATTTCCCACTGAGTTTATCCAACAGCATCCTAATCAACTCAGGCTTATGTACCTGTATAGGTATCTTTTCTGCTAACAAACGATTATACAAAAGATCAACAGACTCTATCACCTGCATCATCTTCTCAGATATATCAAAGTAACGTCCTCCTTCCTGAACTATATTCATAAAATCAACCAAGTTCTTATCAAAAATATGCTTGAGCAGAATATTACTCATATACTCATATCCATCTAGTCTGTCTACAAACGTAAAGTTGTTCCTCATTGAACCAGCATTATCAGGAGTCAGCTGCTTTTGAATGAAGATACACAATTCAAGATTCTCACCAAACTTCATCAGCACATCAGAATAGTTCATATTATCGAAGCAATATTTCGCTAAAGGAAAGTCCTTATGCTTTAGATAGACAAGCACCATCATTCCCTGCCCCCTCTGAAACTCAAACAGTCTCTCATTCTTAACAATATAGTTATTCAGTCCATATTTCTCCTCCATAAATGCTGGCCGATAGTCTGCTAAAGACAATATTTGGAATATCATTACTGGCTGGTAGGTAGCAATGTCTGCAATGGGAGTCCAGCGTTCATCCTTTCCATAAGGGTTATGATATTCTTTCTGCCCATAAGGATGAATCACCTCTGTTAATATTGATCCATCCTTATGATAGGTGAACTCCACATTTTTACCATCTATGAACCTAATCAACTGGCCAACATGAAACTTCCCATCAAACCGATGTTGGTCATCCTTGGTCTGAAGATAGGTCTCTGTCAGTCCTTTGATTTTCAGTTCAGGTGTGGTTCTTGTGCCAAAGTTAATCGCCTCCAGCAATCTAAAGTATCTTCCTCTGTATTGGAAATACACCTTCACCCGTGGATTCTTATGCTTATGCCGCGCCATTATTGTTCGTCTTCGTTGCTATTATCCATATTAGTATGCTCACCTTCTATTTCTTCCTTCTCCTCCATCTTTTCCACTATACTTTCCAAAGACGACTCCACCTTTTTTATGCTCTTTGCCATCTGATCCAAACTTCTCTGAACAGGCATATACGAATTATTCTGAACCACAAGTCCCTTTTTGATGTGCCCCATTGTAGTTTCCCAATCTCCTTGAACTAACATAAAGGTCTTATCCAGGAACATGCTCATATTTAGTTCCTCATCTATTTCATAAACGTCATTATATGAACCTTTCATTTTAATGACGACATTCTTGTTTTTCCATGCATCATTAACATCCTGACAGAAGCCAATGAACAAATGCCTACTGGTGCCAGCTTCAACAAAGAAAGGTTTAGCTAACTGCTTATAGCCTTCTGCATAATGTTCTTCCATCAATTCATCTAGAAAGTCTTCGTTAAAATGAATAATGGCATTAAAAACATTCCGTTTACCTATATTACTTATCTTCAGCATAAAAGCTGTTTGATAAACTATCACACTAAATACAAGCCTTGCCCGTTCTTCTTCTTCGCGCTGCGCCTTCATTTCCTCCAACTGCAATTTATTTTGCTGGAGAGAACGATATGTGTAATATATCATCCCAAATGAAGCTATTGCGCTCAAATATACAGGCCAGAACGAAAGCCACACTACACTATTACCAACTACTGGCACTATAGCATTTTGAAGCAATATCCAATTTAGGAATAATGGGAAAAGTAATAAAGACAGGGCAACTATAACATACTGCCAAAAGATCTTCCTCATTCTAATTTCTCTACTTATACAAATCCTTATATAGATAATAATCCTTTTTGTTCTCTGTCAAATACTTGAAAATGGCGCGGATTTCCAACTCAACCCTCTCCCTTGTACACGTAGCTCTATCGATTTTCTTATACAGCACCAATCATTTACAATGTGCTTGAATGCATCCGTATCTCTATCTATATCGGTTATCTCGTCAAATAGCCATGCTGTTGTTATCATTTCAAACGGACTGCTCTCAACCTGCCGCTATTCACTCTCTGTCGTAGGGCCTCTTTCACCGCACCAATATCAAAAACCTTTCTATATGTATTTCATTACCCCTTTCACATACTCCTCATAGAATTGCAAATTCCCCGTTTTCCGCTGTTCCAGCAACTTCCGTTCTGTTTCCCATTCGTTTTTGATTCTCTCCTTCAGCAATTGCATTACTTCCGCAGACATCACACCATCATTACCCGTCAGCACTCTGATAACAAACACAAGATACGGAATATTTTCAATCAGTTGCATCTCAAAATCATTCTTCTTACCTTTCATCACTTGAGAAACAAGCAACTCCGCCACATAATATGGCGCAAACACATCATCAGAAAGCGATTCCAAAGCATACTTACTGTCTCTGAAAAGCACATCAACATACTGGTCAAATCGAATTTCGTCACCGTTTTCCTCCAGACTCATCAAGAGCATCGCCAGCCAATAACCTTCCTGTCTGACATTTCGCATTGCTTCACCTATATCAACACGGTAGCCCTCAAAAGGTCTCCGCGTTTGTTTCAGTACCAAAAATCCGTCAACCCCTGATTTTTCCAAGCATTGATAGATGGTTCTTACTTGTTTAAACCAGAGATCATTCAACGTCGTTGGAGGATATGACTGCTCCGAAAAAATGTTCTTCTGCAATGCCCTAATTATCTTCTCGCATACCGCTTGGTCATCCGCATGTTCAGCCAATACAAGAAGCGATTCAAAACTCTTTCCTTCCAGATTGAATCCAGATATATCTGATGTCGTAAGCGTATATGCCTCCATCATCATCTTTATAATCTCCAACTCTGGCTGGCCGTATTTCTTGTTTTTTCGCTCTGCCTCTGTTTTTTTCTTAGACAACCACGTCGTCAACTCTTCTATACCGAACACCTTCAGCCAAACGCAAACCATATTCTTCACATGTCCGCTCTTGTTATTTTCGAAGTCCGCCAGCACACTCTTGACATAGTCTTTGTCATCATCCGTTAGGAACTGGACTCTCAGATTTGCAGAAAGCAAATTTCCTTCTTCACTAAGCATTGTAAAGCATCTTTCTCTTAACAGATAGTGTATAGACTTCCTTCCGTTATGTGCCTCAACGGTATTAACGAGCGTTACAATATCCTCCACATTACCAAGACACCTAATCAATCCATCCTGCAATGGGAAATACCTCAGAACTTCCAGTAGCCTGTAATATTCCTCCCAGTATTCATTTTCTTTCAGCATCCATGCCAACGTACTTACAGCAGGAGCCATGTCGAGGCAAGTTCCATCATTATAATGGTCTATCTTACCAATAATTACATCTTCGTCTGTTTCTGCATCAAGTTTCTCACAGAACTTACACAAAGCGCCTTCTTTCCGTTCATAGCCTCTTGATTGACCTGCCGCCTCTAATGCTTTCCCTTCCAAATTCTCAACTAATTGGGATTGCACTGCTCTTTCCAATTGATAACCGTCCAAGAATCCGCTATCCATATTCTCACCAATCTCTTTCAGATATTCAAATGTAGGATGGCTGTAAGCTTCTTTAGCCTCACAACCAGCCTGATAGAAGGCTATCTCACATAGTAAGGCTGCAGTAACGACATTCTCAATGCCATACTTTTCCCGAACGTAATCATCAGTCAAGTTATACCTCGTTAGCGCCTTGTCCTTTATACCCGCAGCCAACACCTTCACAATATCCTCATGTTCACTCCAAATACAGGGCTGGGAGTTTTGATGCTTCTCCATCTCGTCTATCAGTCGGAATCTGACTATTATCTTAAATCCAGCCTGCCAATGTGCCGCTAGATATCTCTTCCTATCATTCATGGTCTATGTGCTAAAAATTTATAACCGTTACCCTGTACACCGCCGCTAATGTCCCGTATATCTGCCTTATAGGCATTATACGCATCTATCACACGGTTAATGTCTTCCGTCTCTGTCAGTTCATATATACCAAAACTCTTATTGGACTTTTCTTGTGCATCTATCGAGGCTCCAACAAGAAACGCCCTCGTATTGTCAATTATCAAATACCTGTCATGCCATTCAATCCCACGGACTTTTCTCAGGTCACGCGGTGCCAAGGCTATTACCCTCACCTTGCAATTAGGTACTTCCGTGTTGTCTATAGCATCAAGCATCTTTTTGGCAAAAGCATCTATATCGGCTTTATCCTCTCCATTATTACAAACGGTCAATATCTCAATATATATTCCATCCTTGTGAATAGCAGAAAACACATCACAGCGGCACTCACGGTAGTGAGGATCCCATATAACAATGGTATGTTCCGCACTTGCCAATAACCTCTGATAAAGGCCTGGAGTTTTGTCCGTCAACCTCCTGTCGTAGAAATGGTAATACTTACCATCTACAAAGTTTGTCGAGCCATTTACAGATGAGACTTCTCTTCCTGGTCTTATCATTTTTATTGTCTTCTACGTCATTAATATCCACTGTCAGCATACCGTCGTTCCACCATTCTTCCGTTCTCTTTAACAGTTTCTGGCGGTAGTCCTTGGGCACCCTTATCAGTGTCGTTGCTCTGTTTCCAAACTCATTCAGTGAACAGCCCAGCATCCACACCTGTTCATCGGCCACAATGTAGCGATCGTGCAAAGCTGCCTTCTTTCCAGTCAGCAGTCTACATTCCACATTGGCAATACCTTTCTCGTTCACCTCCTTGATGGCCACTACCAGCTTTTCTCTCCTGTTGCAATTTTTCAGTTCTTCCTTTCCCGATAGTATTTTCACGGGGACAGTCCTACTTTCCATAGGGACAACAAATCGTTTTAGCGATTTCACATCAAAGAATACGTCACAGATAAATATCTTGTCCTTGGCTCCATTCAGTATCCTGAGTATATCCTTATCAGACCTTGCGATGTTTTCTCTTATCTTGTCTTTGTCACCGTCATAGAAAACAAAGTCCAGCGCCTCTTCAAATTTTCGATAGGCATATTCCGGCGAAGAGTCAAGTAGTCCTACAGGTTGTTTGTCGCCAATCACACTCCTGTTACCCTCTATGTATTTCTGAACCGTTTTAATAGTCTTACCATCTTCGTCTGTCAAATGCACTTCGCGGTCGCCGACACGCATGTCAAAATGGATCGAATGAATAAATACCAAATGATTGTAGAAATCCAGAAGATTTCCTCTTTCATCGAAAATATTCACTCCAAGAGCATGGAATTTCTTACTCAGGTCTATTTCATAAAGGTTCTTGCTTCCATCAAGAACAAAATCCGTGACATCAATTACACCATCATCATATCCCTTACGCTCACAACGCAGTTTCAGCGATGGTCTGTTTTTGTTGTCTTTATAAGTGACACGGCAGAATATACCGTCTCTAGTTTCCTTCTCAGAGAAAACAATCCTTGTATATATGTCATTATAACCTACAAATACAAATCCGCCCAAATAGATACTATGTTCTGCAAGGTCAAAACCCAAATTCCGTTTCGTCAGTTCTGACAATTGAGCCTTCAATTTTTCATTCTTGACAATTGAGTTTAGCTCTTCTGGTTGTTTCTCTGGTATGCAGTATCTCACATACTTTGGACTATACCTGCGTGGTAATATTTCCTTCAGTTCAGCACTATAACTATCATCCGAAGGTATAATCCTCCAGTCTTCCTCTCCTGCAGGCCAGCGGTATTTGATAGTATAGGGTTGCAATAGCTCTTTACCAGAATAATAACTATCCCAAGGCTGCTCATACAGGGCATCAGTCACAGTCATCCTATCTACTGTCAGGAAGAGTTTTTCTTCTTTTCCCGAGACAGACTTCTCAAAGTCATTATACTCTGTACCGGAATTGGGGTCAAAGTCATCATAGTCAGGCATATCGCTGTCTATTCTCTCAAATAGAGAGAATAGGTGGTAAAATACGCCGGATGGTTTCTTTATTGAGAGAACTATCCGGCGAACCTCTTGACCTATGAATTTATTCTGTAGTTCCATTTCTATAAAATCTACTCATCAATAAACGCCCGCATCTCCCTAATCACGGGCATATCTTTCAATTCTTTCAAGTGAGTTTTCAGATAATCAATTAATACCACCCTTATTATTCTTCAGTGTCTGAACATTTGCTTTTCACCTCACCAAATACCATCCTCCCACCTTTCATCTTGAGGCATATAGCTCATCAAAATCAAGTACATAACCAAGAGCCTTGCTTAATCTCTTAAGGCCAATATAAAAGCCAACAGCGGTAGGCCTATAACAAGCCATATCATTATCCTTAATCCTATCAAGAATGGTACTCCAAAGTGGGGATGTCATGTTTAAATAGGATTTAAATTCACTATCCGATGATATACCTAATTTTTCTGTATATGTATCATACAACCCCTTCTCTATCAAATCACTTTTAGTCATCTATTAATTTTCTCGGCAAAGGTAGTACAATATTTCGATTAAATGAAGAGAATACAAATAATTTGCGTTCTTGAGTCAATTTTATTTGAACAAAAAGCAGGCTCCGCCATGATACTGCGCACTAATTTATGAGAGTAATAGCGAAGGATGCATCTAACGATTTATTGGCGATATACCATGATATTCAGTTCTTACAGATGTTACATCCTCAAGCCGAAGTGCCAAGTTCTAAAGACTGGTTCGCAAAGCGTTTCTGCAGGATATGGTCTTTTAAACAAGCACATACCAATCTTATAACCCAACATAGGGAATACCCAAAGCTTTTCTTGCCTTGGACACCCCCTATGCCGTTTCTCCTTATTGCTGTCATAGCACTATATTTTCATAGTTACTATTTCCATGCTTAGTATAACATGTCTGATTGATATCTCACGCCATCCTAATGATTTTCTCTACCGCATCCAACAGTGCTTTTTCCTGATTCTTCTCAGCAAGAATTGAGTTCCGTTTGTCTCAACATCATCGCAACCTTCACCACCATTCCCGATGGTTTTCCGCCCATCATTTATCCCCCTCTCCCTCAACAGGGAGAGCTGGAGAGGGTCTTTCTCTCTCCCTCAACAGGGAGAGCCGGAGAGGGTCTGGAGAGTTGTTGTGGGTCTTTCTCTACTCTATATTGCTTATAATTTCCAACAAATGCTTACCTTTGCACCGCGTTTTATGCGGTGGTTCTTGGAGCATATTAAGTTTTGGTGGTACATCCTTCTTGAAAAGTGCCACCTCCGTTAACTCTTTTCCTTTTGGATGTTCCGGAGGAAAAGGGGATTGCCTATCACGTAACGCCTCCACATTCTTTTCGGCTCCTTCACCAGTCGGTACAGCCATTCCAGTGAATGTTTCTGCCACCATTCGGGGGCTCGTTGTGCAGTTCCTGCATAGAAGTCAAACACGGCACCGATGGTACCCACGTGACAGTGTATATTCAGTTCCTTCCAGTGCTGGTACGTCCATTTTTCCTGCTTCGGCGCTGTCATGCCTATCCACAGCAGGTCGGGGTTCGCCTCGTTGATGGCCTGAATGATGGCGGCATTATCTTCATCAGAGAATTCCGGCTTGTACGGTGGTGAATAGGTGATCACCTCCAGATGCGGATACTCTATAGATGATTTCTCCTTTATCTTCGCCAGCACCTTCTCTGAACTCCCCATAAACATCACCCGCAACTTCCTATCCGATAACTCAGATTTTTCACACTTTCCATTCCCACCGCGACAGCCCTCCCCCTTTGGGGGCTGGGGGGCCTCTTCACTTTTCCTTTCGAGTCTATCCATCTCGAAAGAGAAGAAATCCCACCCTGCAATTCTCTCCTTGGGTTGGCTCTTTGCCTTCAGGTACTTGCAAGCCTTAATGATGCTCGCCCCATCAGGAATGAGATAATCGCCCTTGGCCAAAGCCTCCGCAAACAACTCATCCTCCTGCGCCACATTGAACGAGTGCGCATTGATGGTGTTTATCAGCACCTTACCCTCAGGAATATCTTTTAGAGCATCCCTCGACTCCACGATGCTCAACTCTCTCAGTTTCAGCATGTCATTTTATGAATATTCTTTGATAATAGCGTGGTAAAAATTCTCCGTGTCGTTTTCCACAGCGGCATTCAGCCTATAGTTCAACTTATGGAAACAACACCGTTTGGTCAGTTCCTCCATCCATCTTGCATCATACCTATCCCCCACTCTCTGCATCAAGAACAGCGGCAACAGCCTATCCTTCCTTGGCATGGCAGCAATCTCCTCGGGATACAGCAGAGCAATGGCATAAAAGAAGTCATGGAACATGTAATAATTCAACGTCACATGATAATCCTTCCAATATTGATGGAGCACATCCCGCAACACCAAAAGCGGGCGATTATTGGAGCATGCCGTAATGAACCAGTTAGAAGTGCCATAAAAGGTCGGATCATCCTTTCTCAATGCCTGAAACATGAACAAATCGCAATCCATGATTTCTTTGGGGTAGTTTTCCCCAGTACATAGCATTGTCGCATCCATCCATGTTCCGCCATGCCGGATCAGCACCTCCAGTCTCAGCAAGTCTGAGAACAATGCAGCAGGCATCTGTCCCCTCTCATATCGTTCCACCACATGGGGAGGCAGTTCCACATATTCCTTATAATTGTCAGAAGAAAGCAGCGTGACCTCCTTGCCTTTCAGATATCTCCGCATGGAAGCCACGCACACCTTCACCAGTTCTGGCGCATCCTCAAATCCCTGCAACCAGCACACCCATATCTTATTGGAATGCTGTTGCAACAAATTCTGATGCTCATAAAAATCCTTTCTCTTCTGGATGAAGACAGCGTATTTCCTTTGCAGTCTCTCATTCGCCTCCCAACGAATCGCCGCATACGCATCATCCCTTGACTTTCGTCCCGTCGCGAGGCTGAAACCCTGAGCGACAACAGTCGGCAGCAATTCTTCCCGTAGATACGCCCCGACCAACTTGATGCCTCCAAACTGCTTGTATCGAGCAATCAGTTTATGAAAATTTTCATACATGCCCTTCAATAACCGATAGCCGACAGCCTCTAACCAATAAACGCCCTTAACTATTTATCTTCAACTTTACAAATCACCTTCTCATACAACTCCACCATCTGCTCCGCCTTTTTCTCCCACGAAAGTTCTTCGGCACGTTGCTTGCAATTCTCGGACATTTGTGCTAACACCTCACGGTGAGAATATAAGTATTCTATCTTTTCCGCAAAGTCCTTGACGGATTGATCAGGAGTGGAAAGAGGAATTTTGATGCCCACATCATTGTTCACCACATCTCCCTGTCCACAGGTGTCAAAACAGATGACGGGTAATCTGTTTGCCACCGCCTCCAGCACCACATGAGGCGTTCCCTCCGCCACGCTGGTGAACAAGAACACATCTGAAGTTTGCATGATATTCTGTACCTCCTGATGGCTCACACTTCCATGAATGATGCAGTTGTCTGCCAAACCCAGTTTCTCTGCTTCTGCCAGGTAGGAAGTGACATCACCACTGCCTACGATATGTAACCGAACGTCTGGATGATATGCCATAGCCACACTTCTCACTGCAAGTCCAAGCTGCTTGCGGAAATCCATCTTACCCACCCAAAGAATGTCAAAGGTATTCTTGGATGTTCTATGAGTTTCTATATTATTTTCTTGTAAGACATGGCAACCTGTTTCATTCAAAAGAGGAGATGTGATTCCGAAGAACTTTTTGAAACTCTTTACAGAGTTGCCCGATGCGCTAATGACACATCTTGCTTGATTTACCGCTTCATGTACTCTTCTATCATGTTTTAACTGCCACCATGTAATGGCATTTTTTAGCCTTAGCTTCAATCTAGTCATGGAAGGTGCATCTGTAGCGTATTCCATTGGGAATCGTTCTTTAGCATCCACAGGTCCCCATACAAAAGGAATTCCCGTCTCCTTGCTCACCTTCCACAAATATCCAGGTTCACGGAACCCTATCATGTTCAACTGGTGCAGCACGTCTATCTTTTCTTTCGCACAAATCTCCCGTGCCATCTCCGCAGTCTTCCTCTGCCATTCCTTGTAATATTTATAGAACCGCCAATCCCCCTGATTCCAACACATCTTACGCACATCGTCAGAAACCGGATTGTAATAGAAGTGCATGTTCTCACCCTGCTCAAGAGTTGGAACAACACTTTCTATTTTATCCCTAAACTCTCCCTCCGTGATGATGTGTAACTCGCAATGCTTTGCCAAATTCACACACCAATTCCATGCCATCCCTGGCTCACTCCCCATATTCGGGGAACAGGCGTATGCATTAATTAAAACCTTAAGCATATCTACCCTTTCAAATAATTCTCAATGAAATCATCAACAACTGGCAACATACTAGCAGTAGGGTTTATACCCCCACTACGACTTAGACAACCTGTAGTTACTACCAACAAATTGCTCCATCGAGTATAATAATCATTCACATCATTAAAATCAAACATGCCGTAAGGATGGTAAATGTCCTCACACGTCTGAACGTTGATTTTATCTGCTATAATCTCATATTCAGTGCCACAGTTATTCAAGTGTTCAATGGCAATTTCCTTGGCTGATTCAAAAATGCGCTCAGCATCTTCACCTGCTTCATAATAAACATCAAGACCAGGCACGCCAAACTTATCATTCTCTTCTGACAACCTAACATAACTCTCTGTAGATGGATTCTCAATATCAATATATAGAAACCACTCGTTATTCATTACATACATTCTGCGGAGAATCAAGACCGCCCATGCAAAACCAATAACATTCGGAATGTCCTTGAATACATTCCACACATATTTCCACTCAAAATGATGCTTAAAGAGAACTTCCTTCACACTCTCAAAGAATGGGAATTTAAGATTAAAAACAGGATGGATATAGAATGAACAATCATCCACCTCACCTACCATACGTTTGGTTATCAATGAGGTTCCCCTCATACGAAACACGAAATCTTCATCGCCAATCTTTGTTGATTTGTGAACCTTAAATACTTTTTGGGAAAGATGATCAGAAAAATGTACCTTGTTACTTTTCGTTAAACCAGAACTTAACAAAATACGTACACTCTCAAATGCACCAGCTGTCAAGAAATAAAAATCAAAGGATTGTTGTTTCTCCACACCATCTTCTTTATAGACAACAGCATCAATATTCTTTCCATCTTTGGATTTCAAGTTGACAACTCTACAATGTGACAGTATCCTCACTTGTTTCCGTTTGTCAATCTTAAACCAATGGAAAAAATTCCGATGCAAAGCACTTAGCCACACGCCCGTCTTCGTGAAAAGTTTGTCAGATACGTGATTTTCTGGGAACTTATTCTCTATCTTGAATTTGGCTAACATCTTGTCCTTCGACCTCTTATCAAGCCTAATTACTTCTTGCATAAAGCCGTCAGGATTTTTATAGTCATTATCTGTATAAGTCAGCAATTGCCCTCCCCATTTGTCAGAAGCTCCACCATAGCCAAAATATCGTCCATCCGTCAAGCCCTTATACATGGCTTTCTTCAGATTCGACAAGAAACCTATTTCCTGTTCACTTCTGACCTTCTTATCTCCAACATCAAAGAGCGTTATCTCTGCCTCAGGATATTTTTCAAGCAACGAATTAATGACATAACTGCCATAAGTACCTGCTCCCAATACTGCAATCTTCATTCTCTTAACTGAATTTTAAATTAAGCTTTTCCTCTGTGAGTTCTGACGAGAAATCACTCTCAATATACATCCCTTCGAATCGGCTATATAGTGCTTTCGGCATCAATCCTATTTTGCACATTAATAGTGGCACATTCTTAAACAACCATTTAGGCATAGTGAGAATCATACCACCAACTGTGCGCTTGGCATATCTATATTTCGTCATACCGTTATTAGGAAAGAAATGATATACACCAAGGTTATGTTCTGTTTCGATAATCTTCAAAAGAGCCTGATGGATGTCCTCCCTTCTTACGATTGGTTGCTTACTCTTTTTATTTCCTTTAATTACAGAAAAACCGAGTGGCAGTTTCTTAATGAAGGGGCATGGCCTATCATCGGCCAACACATAACCAGGACGAACAAGCACCAATTCAAAAGGTAACGTATCTTTTACCGACAACAAGTATTCATCTACAGCAATCTTTATCCTTCCATAGCCTTCTTTCCAAGTCTTATCTGATGGCTCGACGTCCGTATGCTCATCAATTATAGGAACGTGGTATCCATAGACCATGATGCTCGAAAAATGAATTAGTTTCTGTACCCCCTTTTCCTTGCACATCTTTACTAGTGCCTTAGCATAGTTGACATTCTCTTCAACAGAAGCATCTTTCAACACAGCAAAGTTCACCACTATATCATAATGTGCCGCCAAGTTTTTGTTTTGGTCAATCTCCTGATAGTTCACATTTACGATACCCCGTTGACTCCGCGAGAATGTGTCAATCTGATATCCTTTATTATTTAACATTTCCCGAAAGCCCCGTGCAACAAATGACGTAGCTCCGCAAATCAACACCTTCATTACTTACTATATTTTATCTTTGGTAACTCAATAAGTTTATTCTTTTCCTCTTCATAAAATGATCTCGTTTTTTTTATTGCAGTCCCCCTTAACATCACCATGAAAAGAGACCATAAAAGTATTACACTATCAACACATAGCCAAATTCACGCACCAATTCCACGCCATCCCTGGTTCACTACCCATATTGGGTGAACAGGCATATGCATTGATTAAGATTTTCATCATGATAGTGGTGTCATTGTAATTTATGAATAACCAATCTGATAATAAAGAAATTAGTTATCACAGATATCATCAAGGTTGGTATGTACGAAATACTTTCAGACATGCCTAAATAATCCACGAATAACCACATCAAAGACATCCACGTGGAATGAGATGAGCAACAATAATAAGTGAGGTAAAACTGATAAGTAATAATATATAAATAAAAACTATTTTCTTCATTTTAATCTTTTTGTTCAAATACATTGTTAAATAAACTCATTAGCTATAGGTGGTGGTAGTAGAATCCATGGATAAAACACGACTCAAAAAATACTTTTGGGAACAACATTAAATAGAACTAGGAAGAAGCTTTATTATCTTTTGGGTAATCAACTGGACAAAACAAGAAAAAGAAAAGATCAAAATAATAAGAACTAAGATTGATAGTGGGAAAGGTAATTGTGGACCTATCCACTCAATAAGATAAATCTGTACAACGTAAATCTCCAGAGTGTGATCAGCTATCATTTTAATTCCTCTTAATATCCATGAAGGCTTAATTATATTTAATAATGTTACTGAAAACTGTCTAAATGCATATATTATATATGCCAATAATATAGGAATAACAATGGGTTGAATAATAATAAATGGTTCGAATTTAGAAAGTGTCTTTTTATAAAAAAAGAATAACAAAACAGATAATACTATATTAATCCATGCAAAATTGGTGGGTATTATTTTCTTTCCATAATTTTTCTCATATATACCCCATAAAAAAAAACAAAACATATAAAACCATATTTTTACCCCCCCCCTCATCCATAACTATTCCATCTGCTTCTACAAAAATATAATAATTTAAGATGTTAAACAAAAAAACGGCAACACCCAATCCGATTATGTAAATTCGATTTCTTAATAAGGAACGAAATAGATATATTATTATGAAGAAACATAAAATTGCATTAACAAACCAATATGTTGTAGGATATATCCAGTTATACCATGTCAGTGACGCTATACCTCTGAAATAATCAAGGCAAGATACTAATAAATACATTATCCATACAGTTGGCATTATTCTAAGAATCTTTTTTACCAACCATTGACCCACGTAATTCTCACTTTTGAATTTTAGAAGATATCCAGAGGCGAAGAAAAAAAGGGAATTACCAATTATGCCACCTATAAAGAATGGTCTTAAAGCCGTAGGAGCTACATATTTAAAATGGAACCATGTTATAAATAAAGTTGCTATCGTCTTTAAAAGAGCAACATCGTAAGAATATTTTTTTGTATCTTGTTCTTTCATCTACTGCTTCAATTTTGAGAATGTTATTTGTATCCATGTATTAAGTCCTTTATTTTTTTTACCACTAGTTTAAACGAGAGTCGTTGATAATAGATTTCCATACTTGGATTTATATAAACTTTATCGAATCCACTATCAGCCAAGGCTTTAAAAAGGCTGAAGTGCTCACAACGTACTTCTACTCCTTCGTAGTTGTTGTATATTATACTATATCTTTTCCCCCTTAGTATTTCGCGTTTGAAAATAGCCAAACCTCCATAAGCAGAAAAAACCCTCATAAATGGCATACCCTTGTGTAATGATGCAAAGACATCTCGATAGGATCTAATATCAGAAACGGATTGTGGTAAGTTTTCATGACCAAGTTCACATAGAGCATACGTATCGTGATATCTCATTTTAAACTTGGGAGATAAAGAATAACCGTTTGCAGTAATCACATCCCATTCTAAGACAGTTCCAAAAGATGTCAACACCCCTGGAACATCAATCTTGGCAACATCGAAATCAACAATAATTACAAAATCAGCCTCAATGTTTCCTTTATCTAAATACTCCATATAAAGATTTCGGTAATCCACATATTTTTGAATTCGCCTACGACTATTTGGCAAATAATAACAATCCTCTTTGGGAATTTCTTTATATGATGATTCGTCAAAATCGTTACATATAGCTTTAACCTTTTTGTTTTTTATCGACCAATTCTTAAGAACCTCTTTTGTATTATCAGTACTATTGTTTTCAAATACGACAACATGGTAATCTGAGAAACATTCACCCAACTGCTCAATTGTAGGAATGATGTGGTGCACTTCTTTTCCACAATCTCTCACAATACCACAGAAAACGACAGATTTTGTCCTCACATACTTACGGCCTCTATAGAATAAGTCATTGAAATACTTGTTGTTCATTTATTTTCTTAGTTATAAATAGAGTCTTATTTTATCATTGTTACAGATATAGAAATATATATCTGAATCAAGGATATACCCTCCCTATTAGTGCAGCCCATGAATTGGAGGATACATATGCATGATGAATAAAACTTTCGGTTTCATTAGTAATAATATTGAGTATTTTTTCCCCCATTCATAGAAATAACACGAGCAGGTACACCCACAGCAACTGCCCCATCGGGAATATCATTGGTCACAACAGCTCCAGCACCAATAAAAACATCATTTCCTATTCTAACATTACCGATTATTTTACAACCAGCCCCTAATACCACATGATTCCCAATAACAGGGGTTCCCCCCTCAGGCCCCCTTACACTACCGATTGTAACTCCTTGAAATATAGTACACTCATCGCCAATAACCGCACGACCATTGATAACGATACACCCATAATGAGCAAATAAAAGCCCTTTTCCACATGTAGTATCAAGGGGTAGTTGTATCCCTGTTTGCCACTGGTTGTGCTTGTATCTAAGTAAACAAATCAGATATAAAATTTTCCAACCCCCTCTTTTATGCCTAAGCCATTGTACCATTCTGTAATAAAACAGGATTTTTATAGACGCATTTGTCAGTAAATAACGTACAAGTTTAGAAAAATTCCTCCCCCCGCTCAATCGAGACAGGTCTGATTTGATTAAAGATTTACATTCATTCCAATGCATATCACTTTAGTTTATTCTTTATACCTATCATACGAATTCTGAAAAATTCTTTGTTGTCAATTCTCAATTGTTCCCTATCGTAGTTGATATTCTTTCGATATTTCAAAGGCCATTTTATTCTTCCAATCATTAATTTCTCATAAGGATCAACATCGTGACTATGATAATGGGTGCCTCCATCTGTTCCAATATTTTTCGACAGATTCACACATGGAGAAATACACATGCCATCATACTTAACCACTGCATAATTCCAAATGGTAGCCCATGATGTGTTTGTTCCCGATTTCACCCTCTTATAATCACCGTTCCAATAATAAATCTGAACTATAGTCTTAAAACAACCAAAATATTTTAGTAATTTCCATTTGTTGTATTTGGGCCAGCCCTCCATGTTCATATCCATTCTTTTCCATGCGCGAGCCCATGAAGCCCATCCCCAACAATACATGGCTTTACCAAAACGATATTCTGAAGATTCCAAAAGATCAAATGAATAATTCTGTGAGTTGATATGCATGATGCGGTTATCCTCCTTATAATATGGCAACAACTCCTCGCAGAATCTGAAAAAATCTGGGCTAAGAATAATATCATCTTCACAAATAATACCCCATTCTTCATTCTCAAAGAACCAGGTGATAGCACCATAAACGGCATCAGCACAGCCAAGATTCTTTTCCCGGAATAATGTTTTTACCTCGCAGGGCCAGTCAACCGCATCAAGCATCACCCTACGTGTTGCTTCTACGGCTTCTTTTTCTCCCTCTTTGTTGTCACGTGGACCATCACAAGCCAGATATAATTTCTCTGGCTTATACTCACGTATTGCCTTCATTGCTTCTGCAACATGATCTGCTCGATTGAAGGCTAATACAAGTACAGGAACTTTTTTCATAATTTATTTTCTTCTACGTCTGATTCCTATTATTTGTTGATAGAGCCCTAAAATACTTTTCTTTATGCCAACCATTTTAATAGTAAAAAATAATGGGTTATTTTGCTTATTCTCGTACTGTATTAGGTCACGGGATTCCATGTTCAACACGCTCGGAAGAGCTACCTTAAGAAAAGGAATTCCATGATGAGAAGTGTTAAATCCTATTCGATGAATGCCTTGAGTTTCTCCCAAGTGCTTATATTGCCAAGCATCCCAAGGGGACTTTATTGAATAAAAATAGAAGACATTGCCCTTTGGAGAGGAAGCAATTAACGGAAGAATGTCAAAGTATTTCACCCATTCTGTATTTCTCAGACGAAATAATATGGGATTTTTATGTTCGTCACTTCTATCAAATAAGGAGTTTAATTCAAATTGAGGATTAAAGGCCAGTATCCGCTCCGCATCTAACTGATTCCCATAAAGAGTCGCAGCATATCCCCCAGCGGAACTTCCTACAGCAATAACTTTATATCCTTTCGTTTCTTTTTTCAACCATGCCAATAGTTTCTCTGGATCATCTATTTTACCACTGACACCTTTTAAATACCATTGTTTATAGATGTCACGCAAAAAGATATGCTTATACGCTTTTTTGACACGGGTGCCGTACCATTCAAAAAAATCTTTCTCTATGATTCTTTTTCTGAAAACGTCTTCGGCATTTGGGAAATAAATATCATTACTGCTAAAATATACAGCGCAATAGTCCCTTGTTAGACATTGCTCATCATATTGTATTAAGAAGTTATTTCGGCTGTTACGAATTTCCTGAACAATCGGAGCATCCACCTGGAAACTGTATCGTTTCCCATTATACATCAGCGTCTTTTCCATAACCACGGGCATAACACTCTAATATGAATATACAGAAAATGTTTGATTGCTGTTAGATAACCAAAGTTACGGCACTCATAATGAAAGAAAGGGAGTGGCTCAGCATATCCAAGAGGAGAATACAGATTTTTTATACGTTCCATTAATGGAACCTCTACCCGTACCCACGCTGGGGGGGTGGTATTCTTCTCGCAAAAACCAAGATATTCCTTACTTGTATATATTTTAAAGCCTAACTTGCGAGCCCGGAAGCCATAGTCCAAGTCACCGATAGCATGTCGATATATCCAATCAAGATTTCCACATTCGTTATACACCGCGCGAGGTATAAGGACACAATTACCATTCATTGTAGCACACTCTTGCGGTTGACCATTAGGGATAATCAAACCCCGTCCTGTCATAGAATGCCCTCCATAAGTGATTCTCTCTTCATGTTTACTTCTTATTGCTGCAACAATGATTGATCGATCGTCATACTCCTCTGACAATTCCAATAATCGCCTGACACAGAAAGCCATCAAATGAGTATCATCATTCAGCCATAGATAGTAATCATAATCTTTGGCTTTGCTTGCAGCTTCCCATGCCACATACATTCCGCGATTCCAATACAGATTTCCGTCACCTTGGACGATATTGACCGAATGAAATTGTTCACGAATCGCTTCTGACGTTCCATCAGTACACCCATCATCGGTTAGGAACACATCCATCGTATATTCCTCTGGTATGACCTGACTGAACAAACGCGAGAGGCACTCCAATGTCTTCTCTCTACGATTATGTACAGTCAACAATACGGCTATCGTCTTCATACTTTTCTAATAAACCGAGCTGGATTACCTGCCCATATTTCGCCCGCAGGAACAGACCTTGTCACCACACTTCCTGCCCCGATGATAGAATATGCTCCAATAGTTACACCTTTCAAGATGAGACAACGGGCACCAATAAATGCATCATGCTCAATGATGACAGGCTTGCTCACCCTGTACTTCTGGTCATCCTTACTTGCACGAATAGTAGCATCTAAAGAATGAAAGTCAGATGTATAGATACATGTTCCGCCACCAATCTTCACATTGTCACCAATCGTTAAGTCTGCATGTGCAATGAGTGCTGTCTGACTGATACCAACATTATCACCTATGGTCAATGTACAGCCTCTATCCACAAAGAAAGTACACCGCTCATAGCAACCGATAGGATTACCCTTGATGCCATTGTTCATCGCAAAATTCTTGCCTATGGTCATCTTCCCCCCACGAGCCACCATGACATAGGGCGTTCCATTCGTTCGGAAATTGTAGAAGGACACGCCATTCCCTGTTAGGGTGAAGGCTGTTATCATCTTTTCGTAAGCCGAATGGGAAATTCGCACAATCCTTCTAAGAGCCTTATAAACAAGTGTTAACATCGCAAAATGTCCTTATAGATTTTGAGCAATTGCTGGGCATTCACCTTACCATCATGTCTATTTGAAGCGACCTTACGTTCATTGATAGAGAGTCGTTGGCACAATTCTGGTGATGCAAACAATTGACAAATACGCATAGCCAATAGAGGAATTTCTTCAAAACGGTATAAAAAACCGGTCTCGCCATCGGTTATCATGTCCATGGTACCACCTACATAACTACCAATAACAGGGGTGCCCACCAATTGTGCTTCACCCACACTATTGGGGCTGTTCTCTATCGATGATGGACTCACAAAAACATGAGAGCGAGCATATCTATCAGCCATTTCATTTTCATTCAATAAACCAATAAAATGAACATGCTCTTCTATATGGTTTTTATGAATTAATTTCAATAGGTAATTGGCATATCCATTCCTCAAAAACCACTTTTTTCTTAGAAAATCATGTCCTGCGATATAGACTTGGGTATCTGGGAAATGGCGTAAAACCAATGGCAGTGCTTCCAAAAGTTGGTGAGCTCCTTTTAGTGGGTAATGAGCCTGGCTTAAGAAGATGCTATGTTTCTCGCATGTTTCATAATCCCATTGAGTTTTATAAAATGCCTGTCGTAGTGTCTCATTACAAAAATGGTATTGGGTCTTAGGGTTTATAGCCCACACACATGACTTGTCCCATGTGGTTCTTCCGATTACATGATTTGTCAGATGAATCAACTTCTTTTCATATTCCTCTCTTTTTGTCATTTTCCTAAGTTGATCTTCTACTCTATCTAATCTTAATATGTCACGAATGGAACCTATTTCTTTGATCACACACTCCCGAATACCTCCTTCATAATAGTAATAAGAGAAACGGCTGACAAGCCCTTGTATGGATACAACAAAAGGTGTGTTTCCACATGCAAGTGCTGCTGCTAATGAATGAGGATACTCTGAACCGTGAATATGTACAAGATCTGGAACGAAGTCGTGAATGATTTGTTTATAATATTCTTGTTTCCGAGAGTCTAACTTTAGATCATTGTCGCCTGTAGGTATTAGATAGTGAAGAATACGTTCACCTTGTATTCTCCTCATTTCTAGTCCTTGATAAAGAGACGCCACACATATGATGGTGTCTCTGTCCATGTCAAGCAAAGCATAAGCTCCCGCTTGCATCCACCCCCCCACAGCTGGAGTGGGAACTCCTAATGATTGGCACGCTTCAGGAAATATGATATTAGAAATCCAAAGAACTTTCATAATTTACATCCATTTTGAAGCAGAAAAAATAGTACGAAAATCAGACCATGCTCCATACAATGACAATTCAGGAGACACAATAGTACCACCATAAAAATAATATACCATCACACATAACAAAAGAAAGCCCACACATTTAGTTAAATCTAAATGACCGATAATGATAGAATAACGTATTTTTTTTAAGGTTGCCCAATAGTATGGAATTACTATAAAAGCGTACACATAATAATATTCTAATAATCTGGACAAAGTCCCCTTAAAGAAGCCTAACATAATAATCGCAAAGACTAAAGCAATAGAAAAAAAACGAATCATCTTAGTTTGGTAATTGTAAAAAAATACCAATGCGTTCATTATTATCCAATACGGAAAAAGTTGAAAAAAACCCGCCTGCATATCTTTATATTTCTCGAAGCGATTCACATATACTTCCATTCCATTATCGGACAATAACAAATATAAAGATTCCAGTGACTCAAAAAAAGAATAAGGAATAATAAATCTTAAGAAAAATAAAATGTTACATACATATATGACTACTGAAGTATTAATAAATCTTCGACTACTTGCATAATAATAGATGGGGATTAATAATAAGGAAGCATAGGCTGCGGAGTGAATGTTTGCTGCAACTAACAACAAAATGACAGCTATAAAATATGCTTTAATTCTTTGGGTGATTTTATTCGAATCAAGTTTCTTAAGAAATAGGATTGCTATGATAGTAAATACTATTGAAATCGTCTGACGGTTAGAATTAATGAAAAGCAATCCCATATTAGTAGGTATTATTAACACAAAAACGGATAACCAATAATAAGTCGAAGGTACATATTTCCTAATTAAATAATAAAATAACAATAACTCTACTACTGCACATACAATGAGATAACCAAAAAAACTTAAAGGTTTACATATTTGAAGTATCCAAATAAAAATTAATTCTTTTATCTCAATCAATGATTTGGTCTCACCATTAACAGACACCCACCTTCCTATGTTCGATTCCCAATCGTGTACCATCTCATATTGTAATCCCCAAGGAATAAATAATAAGCACATTGATACAATCAATGCTAATCCCTTATATCGTTCATTTGCGATATATGGTATAAAAACTGCTGAAAATATAATAATATAGAAAAGCATTACTTAAAGCTAATTGTTTCAAACGTTTTTTTAAGAGATTTATAATAATTCTCCATGAAATAGGGATGAAGTTTATGATTCAAATTTTGTTTTTTGACCATGTAACACAATCGTTCCGCTTCCATTAAATCATTTGCCACAAAAACATAATCATCATAAACGTTTTTAAACCAGTCGGCACCTGTAGTTACTTTATGGTCGTTACTTTTAATAATGATAACAGGAGTGCCTGCACAAAGAGAAAAAATAGTTCCATGATAACGGTCTGTTATGGTCACCTCATATTTCGCGAAATCAGAAATTGCTTTTTCGATATATTTTTGCTTATTCAAACGCAACTCTTTATAGTTCACATCAGTTTTAGTGTCTGTCCAAACAACATCTGTATGTTTTTCAATTTTTTTCTTTAATTCTATTAATTCTTCATCAGAATAGTATTTTTCACCGTCATCCCTTAGGCACATACATATTCCTTTGCGTTCACCATTGAATATGAATTTACCGATTAATGTTGTAACAATATCTGGGAATGCCATGACTCGGATATTGGGAAACATTTTTTTAGCTTGCTCGTATGAGTTAAAATCTCGGGCAAGAAAAAGCATGTTCTTAGCCTGATTATATGATTTGCTGCATCGTTGTCTGTTTTCCTCCTTCTTGAAGAAAATTGTTTGAGGCATCATCAAAATATGCGCATTAGGCATATTGTCACATATTAATCTGTGCATTTCTTCATGGTTCCCTCCAAGATCTTGAGTTGTGTAGCCACTTTGAAATATGATGATGTCACAATCTCGATATAATTTCTGAAATTTTTCAATGAAATTAAAACGTGAATCAACAACAGTGTCAGATTCAAACATGACGAGTTCACGATTAGGGTAATTCTCTTTTATCCATTCAGTGATGCAATAATGTTGAGCCATATCACCCAAATTTGAATGGGCTGTAATGCCAAGATAGAACACTCTATTTTTTCCTGCCACAGTCGTGGCTATAAGGGAGTCAAGGCGTAATGTATCCTTGTAAATATGTCTTTTCTTGATTGTATCACATATAGCCTTCTTTATTGGCCTATATATAAATCCAAATCGATGTATGAAGTTCCTATAATTCATTCTTACTTGTCTATACAAATAGTTCCACTTCCACCAGTCATGAAAAATGTATCACCTACAATTCCGTCTCCTTGACCACTGACCATAAACAATGCCAATGATGCTATTTCGTCAACAGTTTGCATACGACCAGACGGATTTCCATCCCATTGAATGTTATCAGAACGCTTCATCATGGGGGTTGCCGTTGGACCTGGTGCAATACCATTGACAACTATACCATGCTCAATTAGTTTATGAGCCATGCCTTGAGTGATGCCATTTACAGCCCTTTTTGATATTTCATAAGGAGTCCATGATGGTTTCAGGCTTGAAGCAGAACTTACATTAAGAATATGACCATGAATTCCCTTTTGTATCATCTGATTAGCAATCGCCTGACTGATGAAATATAATGCTTTCACATTTGCAGACATTACAGCATCAAATGTTTCTTCTCGTACTTCTCCAAATTTGTCATATCCATGGGTTCCTGCAGAATTTACTAAGATGTCAATATCTTCCTTCTCAGACAATTGGGAAATAGTCTTTTCCATTGCTGGTATGTTGTTTATGTCCACCACCAGATAATTTGAGCCTATTTCTTCAGCTGATTGTTTCAATTTTTGTTCGTTTCTACCTATAATATATACTTTTGCACCAGCCTCTACCATACGCTTTGCAACAGCATGACCTATTCCAGAACTTCCTCCTGTTACTATAGCAGTTTGATTTTCCAACAAATTAGAAGGATTCTTTACTACTATAATAGGCTTAATTATCGTTTTTGTTCGAAACTTATTGATTATTCTCTGAATAATGTTCATCCTATTATTTCTTCAAGATTTTTTTTGCGACAGATTTTATCACATTTGTTCTTTCTTCTCCTATAAAAGAATTTAAGACAGATGCCATCTTTCCGTTAGTACCCGAGATTCGATTTGCATCTATTATAGCGGACATTGCAATAAGTTCATCATCGCCTCGAGTAAATACTTCCAATAAAATGGGACTTTCGTTGTCTGATACAAATAAGTTTTTGACCGCATCTAATTCTTTTTTGTCAGATGCAGTCAAGTAACAGAAGCCACAGTTTTCAGCCCAACCCTTAGCACTTCCATAATGTCCATTTGCAGAAATAAAGTCTTCTACGTGCACATCATCTTTCCATGTTCTAGTCATTATTTTAAACTCTGCCCCGCCACCATTGTTGAGTAATAAGACACGTAAATTTTTCTTGATATGACGAATACCAAGAGCGTTCATATCATAGAAGAACGCTAAATCACCTGTCACAATAAAACATAACTCGTCAGTGTTCATGCTTTCTCCTATCAGCATTGAATTACAACCATCAATACCAAAGGCTGCAACATTTGCATATCCTTGAACGCTCTTATCCAATGGGAAATAACTCCAACAGCGTAAACTGTTCAGGATAGCAAAATTCATAATACTGTTCTTTGGAATAAGGTTGTGCAATTGCTGGGCAACATAGCAATTAGAGTAAGGCAACTCCACATTATAGTTTATCTTCTTGTTCCACTCCACCCAACAATTGAAATATGAATGTTCCACATTTTGTTTGTTACACATTCTTTCGAAAAAGTAGAAATCTGGACATTCAAATATTTTTGTCAGATGACTGTAAGTGTCAACAAAGCCGCCATCCTCAGCCACTCTCCAATGCTCTGCATCTCCTATGCTATTGAGTGCTCCATATATTGAGTAGTCGCCTGTTTGGCCTCCAATTGTGATGAGTACGTCAGGCTTTAAATGCACAAAACCTCCACATGAGATTAACAAATTTGCAGATAGGCTGTAACTCCCATGATAATTAGAAAGATGATTGACATATACAACTGCATTATATCCTTCACAAAATTTTTCTATTGCTTCGTTTTGGCGTTTTGTAAAGGGGCGATGTTCTCCAACAACAATAAGTATTTTTTTGTCTGCAATCTCAACATCATTCCAATCATCCCATGCCATATATCTTTTTAAAGGTCTTATACGGGGCAGATCCACTTCTTCAAACATTCCCTGTTGTTTGTCAACAATTCGAATGTTGAGTTGTACGGGACCGGGAATTCGATGTGTTGTTTCAAGAATTGCCTCTTTGGCATTATGATACACCTGCATACGTGTGTTTTCATCTGTTATAGGAGGTAAATCATAAGAAGCTTTAACAGCGTCCTTTGGTAAAGAACACTGATCTGGAGCCTGCATATAATCCTGATATTGAAAACGCTCCAACTTGGCAGTTGTTATGGCAAGTATTGGAGTATGTTTGTAAAAAGCTTCAGTCAACCCTGGTACATAGTTTCGTGTGGCCTGTGCACTGGTGCAAGAAGTCGCTATTACTTCTCCAGTTTGAAGATGCAGGCCTATGGCAAAATACATCGCACTCCTCTCGTCTGCTATAGAGTAGCAATGGAAAAATGGGTCATCTTGTACAGCCTGAGAAATAGGGATGTTTGTACCTCCTGGACTGATTACGATATGATGTATATTATATTGCTTTAATAATGCAATAACAATACGAACATTTTCTTGTATGGTATACATCATTTTATTTTTTATCTAAAATCGCAAAGTAGTTATTATTGGTTTGTATTTCATTCACAAAAATATAATCATCCGAATAATCTCTTTCTGATACACAAACATTATTTTGAGAAAATACCACCAAATGCTTAAAATGATAGTTTCGTAAACTTTTGTATAATACTTGTATCGGTTTCTTAATATCAGATTCTATCTTTTTAGGCTGATTAATTATCACAAGATCAAAATTGAGTCTTTGTTCAGGACTTTTCTGAGAGTTACATCTAATCAGAGGAAAACAAAAATTGAAAACTGCATTAGAAACATTTCGGAGGTTTCTTGCTTTTGATGTACAGAAACAGGAATCACCTTTACTTTCAACATTATCAACCACCAATATGTTGTCTAAATGATCAAACTTCTCACATTCGACAATTAATGAAAAAGGGTCGGAATTGATGATCATAATATTCTTACTTGCTTGTATTAATTGCTTTACTTCATAAACCAACATGATATCTTCTTCATCTTGAAAGGAATATTTCAAACTTGATGGCTGATGGATTTTTTTAATTTTGTTTTGTACTATATTTAGTCTCTGTCCTGGAAATAGCCTAAAATATGCTACAATTTTTTGCAATAACAGCACCAAATTTCTTTTAAAATGGTTTTCTGTATATAATTCGATATGGTCTGTACAACACAACTGTTGATACATTCTATTATATAGGCTTAAATATTTTGATAATAGATTAGGCATCATTCTCCATAATGGATATTTATAGAGAATATAGTCTTTTTCAGGTACATAGGCAATTGTATGTAGTTGTTTAGGTATCTTCACTAATCCATCTGCCCACATTTTTAATATATAATAATAACTCGAAAGGAAATGATGATATGGTACAAATCCCGTTACATTAGTTCCCATTGGCACAAAAGAACCTAAATCAACATAAATTGGATGATTGCTCTTAAACATTACATTTTTTGTGTGGCAATCTTGCATGTTGTAACCATATCTCATACCGATTTGTGCGATATCTAACACCATCAAAGCCGCATCCTTCATCATACTAAAAGACCATTCTGAGTCTGTAATAGGGGGAAGGATTCTTTCGTGCTCAAGAATCATACAATACCGTTCGTTCTCATAAGCCGTTATTTTTGTTTCAGGAAACAGTCCCTTCTCTATGATTTCATCAATGAACCCGCTTTCAAAATATGACAATACTTGAAGCCGCTTTTGAGGTTTGATACCTCGTAAAATATGACCATTCCACTCAAACACTTCACCTAATTCATCTAAAGTTATGACATTGAAGAAGTGCATTTCTTCGTGAGAAATATACATGCTAATTTTTTTTTCTATATGCATTATTACCAATAACAACCATTTTCCACATGATTGGCTGTTTGAGGTTTTTCATTTTCATTTGGACGACACCAATACTCATTAAATAATTGATTATATAATTCATCATGTTCCCATCTACTACCAATTATACCAAACAATAATTGCAATGTTCCCGCTAAATGTACAGCTTTCTTTCCTCTGCGCTTGACATGAGCCGCCAAAGGGAACCCATATGCTCCACAACCAATAAGTGCAATATCATAATCATGCTTATCTATTTCATCTTCCATCCATTGCAGCGCTTCAAACCAATCATTAAAAGTGGAATCACCTCCAAGAGATTGTACTGCAGGTATTGTCTCTAAATGAAAAGAAGGCAAAATCTCCTTGTTTTTAAACAATTTCTCATGTAATGTGTATTGTTTAACAATAGTTTTCTCAAAAGGATGAATTACTAAGATGTTTTTACCTTTCAAGGCCTTTGTCCATGGTGATTCACTCCAGAAAGGTTTCAATTCTTTCCAACCGATCTTTTTTACTTGCTTATTTCCAGTCAGAAGTAAGTCTTCATCCTTCAACCAACTCCCCAACAAATCCACCTCTTGAGCATCCTTGATCATCATCTCACAAAACTGAGATAGTTTTTCTTCTGTGGCAGGAAAGAAACCCGCATTACTTTGCATATATCCCATTAACTTCTTATTCCACCACCGCTGAGGCTGCTCACCTTTGATGTATTTCCAAGCTGAATGATGGGGATTAGTCACCCCAAGATAATTGACAATAGTGGAAAGCTCGAATGCGCCAAAGCGTGCTATCATACAAGGTTTATCGCTCGTCAATAATTGATAAATCATATCAGAGACCTTGTCTGGATTCCGCTCCACATAGAAAGATTCTCCACTCTTTGGTGCACCAAATAGTTTGATGTATCCTTTGTGTAGAACTTTTAATGAAAGATGATATATGCTATTCATCATTGTTTTTCAGCTTCTATGATTTTGTCAACATGAAAATAATCCGCTTTCGTTCCTAAATTAATGCCATGTGGTATTTTTGTACGGGTACTATCATAATCTGCAGGATACCTGTAAGGTAATTCAATTTGTTTCTTACCTTGACGTACCTGTTCAAGGATTCGTGCATTGCGTAGTGTATCGTAGGGTTTTAATTGGATAGAATAAGATAATGACGGGGCAATATAACATATACAAATAATACATAAAGCACAGGATACGAGAGCCATAGGAACTACAGAACGGAATACTCTCGTTAAAGAAACGAGTAGATATAACTGAGCACAAATTAGTCCAAAACTACAGGGAGTAAATGTTGAACCGTTTGGAATCGCGCCAGCAAGGTATATAATTGCCATCGCTAAACTTATGGCAGCAATGAACAATGAAATGTATAGTTTATTTAATAAATAATGTTTATAGTCAAATTTGAAATAGGCATATACCCACACAAGAATTGTAATTGCAAAAAATATTAATGTAATGTACGTTAGTTTCCAGATTGCAAATAGCATCTCAGGAAAATATGAAAGCTTTTTAATTAATGAAAGACCATATAAATTGTATGGTACGTTTCCGCCTGTAAAAGGAGTGTTCATGCCTCGAATACTTGAACCTGGAGAAAAAAGAATCCATGCAGCCCCTATCCAAAAAGTAATAAGTGATAAATAATAAAGAGGGGGTAATGGCATCCCCTTATAATATCTCCAGATTAACTGAACTCCTAATAACAAAGAAAATACAGCAGCAACACCTTCCACAGAAGTGCCAAAGAAGAAAGTGCATAAACAAAAAACTATGATGGTCAACAACGAATGTTGTTTTTTTCGGTCAATGTCATAAATGTAATATGGTAAAATAAACATTACAAAAACACTTGAATAAATGTAACCTGTACATGGAGCATAACAACAGAATGTCGAAAAACTATTGACCCCCAAATATATCATACAAGAAGAAGATATATATAATAAAACACCATAAGACGATGTCCATTTCAATTGAGGGGCAACCAAACGCTTTATAGCAAGTGGAAATAATACAAAAACTGCAGGGGTGATGGTTAAATGCGCCCATCTGTCAGGGGTCAAAGGGAATATATAATAAATCATCTCTCCGATGCGCGCCACATGTGTTAAGCAGCACCAAATCCACCAACTATATCGAACCACAAATGACTTTCCTGTCGTCATCGCACAATAGAAATCGTCGGCACTCCACCATGAATAATATATGATGGAGAAACAAATTCCATATTGAATAGCAACGAGTAATGATAATATGATAAGCCAGCGTTTGTTTGACAATATATATCTTTCTTTAAGAGTGTTGAATCGTTGTATGATGGAGCTTTTAAAAGGTAAAAAGTGAACTTGTTTTTTTTGTTCTTTCCATTCTGTTATTGGCATAAACAGCAAAAGAACAGACAACACTAGTGCAAAAATGAAATATTTAAAAATTTGCATGAACGATTCTTGTAATTGCCATATTGTAGGGATGGTATCAAAGTGGCATTTCTCTTGTATTTTACCAATAAGGTCAAAATTGTCGAGAAAGCTTATACGGTGATTGTTGATGGCTTCTAACAAGAAACTTCTACCAAGTGTATACAATCCGCAGAAGGCAGTTGTTAAAATAATGGCAAGTATGAAAGAATATGCCAAGCGAAAAATTAATTTTTTCTTTGTATAACGCATATTTAATATAATCTGTTCCCGATTAGTATTTTGTATATTGTTGTTCTATTAAGAATTACTGACAGGAATATGCACACAGATAATGTACCAATGCATATGAATAAAAATGAGAGGAGTTCTGCCCCAGCGAAATTGGACTCAAATGATTTAACGATTTTTGAAATAAAAATGGCAATATAAAAATGTGTTGCATATATAAACATACTTACGCCATTCATCCACTTTTTTGGGGGGGGCATTTTAGACAGAGCTAAATAGAGGAATATACATGACAACATGCGTAAAAGAACTGGATTAGAAAGTCCAAAATAAATGTAGGATGAGCCAACCAGACAAAAAAGAACCAAAAAGACGATTCTAAAATATCGGTTAAAATATAATGATGCGTATTTGTAAAGGTGAAGTCCAATATAGGAACCCACCATGTATTCTAAAAGATTGTTTCCTCCTCGTAAGAATGTATATATATCAGGAAAAAACAGAATACTTAAATAGACAATCACAATAGAAAAAAGTCCTACATATTTGTTTTTTAGCATAAGATAAAATACCGGGGATAAATATGTGAAAATAATAAGATCTGCAATAAACCAAAAAACAGGATTATATTTCCACCAGAATATTCCCTGAATTACGCTGCCCCATGTCCAATCAAACACCTCCACCTTATTTATAAGATTATATAAAAGCGGAGAAATGCTTATTATCATGAAAAAAATAAGCGCAGCAGTATTCCATATTAGGTAGGGGATAATTAAAGAAAAAAAACGACTCTTAAGTTTTCTTTTTATATTTGTCTGATTAATGTCGCGATACAGTAACATACCACTCATCATAAAAAAGGCAGGAACAGCTAAACAGACACATCTATAAAATCCACCTCGAAGAATCGCGCTGTTAAAAAAATCCGTAATATGCCCCTCTTGAATAATGGGGGTATCATTTATGGAATGTTCGCAAACAATAAAAACTGATAATAGAAAAGAAAAAACTGTTATTCTATTCCAGAATTCATTGGATTTTAATTGCTCCATTTGAGACTTCATGATTATAGAATTGTTTCGATATTAAATCTTGGCCGGTGTTTGGTCTCCACGTAAATCTTACCGACGTATTCACCAATAATACCTAACGAGGTTATAATCACTCCTCCTATAAACCACAAAGAGGCTAAGATGGAAGTCCACCCAGGAACAACATTCCCTGAAATATATGATATGATGGTCCAACAGATTAAGGAAAACCCTAAGATAAATGTTATACATCCTAATATAAATATTAAAGAAATGGGTTTGGTGCTAAAAGATGTAACACCATCTATAGCAAAAGCTAACATTTTTCCCAAAGGGTATTTACTTTCCCCAGCAAATCGCTCAGCTCTGTCATAATAGACTTTCTTTACGGAATAGCCTATACGTGGAACCAAACCCCGCAAGAAGAGATTCCTTTCTGAATATTTGCATAGTGCTTCGACTGCTCTTTTACTCATCAATCTGTAGTCCGCATGATTATATACTGTTTCTGTGCCAAGAAAACTCATAAATCTATAAAAGAGCAGAGCTGTTGAACGTTTAAAGAACGTATCTGTTTTTCTTTCTTTTCGAACCCCATATACAATGTCTGCACCACTCAAATATGCTTCCACCATCTCTGTTATAGCATGAACGTCGTCTTGCAAATCCGCATCAATGGTCACTATCGCATCGGTGCTATCAACAAAACTCTCAAGTCCGGCCATCAACGCATTTTGATGCCCACTATTATGGGCTAATTTTATTCCATGGACACATTTATACTTTTCATGATATTGCGAGATAATATCCCATGTGGAATCATTTGACCCATCATTTACGTACACAATGATACTGTCGGGTGAAATTTTAGAACTATCAGATAATGACTTAAGAATATCCGTCAGCTGCTTATTTGTTTCTTCAAGAACGGCTTCTTCGTTGTAGCAAGGTACAACAATCGCAAGAACAGGTGGTTGATTCATTATTTTTTATTAAAAAAGAATTTAATAATCAAGAAATTTGTTGGAACACATATGATATAAGTAGGCACAGGAGCCCATTCTGGAGAGAGCCCAATATATGTAAATATATTCAGACATATTAAATGAAGACCCCAATTGATGAGATGACTAACGCCAAATCCTCCTCCTAATTTCAAGGAGGGTTTTACTCGAAATGTAAAAAGGCATGTGAGTAAATAATTACAAAGGAATGCCGTCCAATACCCTATTGTATATGCAATATTCATATCTATTATCAAATTTAATAGATAATAGATTGCATAATGGAGGCCTGTGGCAAATATTCCTACAAGGCAAAACCTTATGAACTCGAATTTACTCCTTTTAAGTTTGTCAATAGCCATTGTTGGGATTTAATTATTTGAGATCTCAAGGCATTTTCTATTCCAGAATAATCTATATTGGGTTGTTCATTATATATCGTTCTCAGTTCATCCTTTGACTGAACTATTCGATGTTGAAGATTAAAATCTGATAGTAAAGATTCCATACGTGACATTCTGTCGCCATGAGACATAACAAAAAAATTGCGGCGGAAGTTGATGGCTAATGCCATTCCGTGAAAAGAACTTGTAATGACATAAGAAGAGAACCTGATAAGATTAAGAAACTCTCTTGGTCCTGCATCACGACAAAATGTATCCACTTGATAAGGAATGGTTAAACTCACAGAAACTGCAACGACAGGCATCTTTAGTTGATGCTTTAGTTCATCTATCATCTCTCTGCATCTTTCACTTTTGTCGAATCCATAATATAAGATATAGTTCCCCTTTACGATAGGTTCTTTGCTGGTTTGTTGCATCCATTCATCTGATGACAAGAGAAATGTCGGGTCTAAGACATAATCGACATCTCCACCCGTCACCTTTGACAATAAAATGGCAGCATCTTTTTCACGCGTGCTGATTGCTTTGAATGTAGAAAGCAACTCTTTTAATCGTGGGTAGAGCGTCTCTGCTATATTGGGATTGCCCATACTTGAGGCATAGGACATCTTAATCTCATTATTCTTCAAAAAATCAAGGAAATAAATATTACGTTCCTTGAATCCCTTTTGTAAATTCCACACTTGGTCGCTACCAACAAGATGAATGTCATAACAGGGAGGATTCTTGTATAGGTCATCAATACTCTCATATTTCTTTGATAAAGCCATCGAATGGTGGAATTCAAATAAACGTTGAATCTTTTTTCTAACCAGTGGATGGCAAATTGCCAAGATATTTTTGGCAATATTTTTTATAGAGTTCCAAGGGAGTTTATATTGTAGTCTTTTTAAGGCATCTTTTGTGAACACATTGACAATCTCCGCGTCAATATTATTTTGTCGCAGAAAAGCTTGTGTTGCATAGGCTTGCAACATTGCACCATAATTATGTGCATTATGTATTGTATATATACCAACTTTCATTGCTTAATCTCAATTTCTAAATTCAACCTTCCTCCTGCCAATCTCTGCATTGTACCTATATAGTCAAAAAAATCTTTTTCCTGTGTCTCTTTATCCCATGCAAACCGGTTTATCGAATCACAATGTTTTGCAAGGTGTGGAACACCGAGAAAGAAGAAATCGAGCCATGTGTTCAATTTTTGACTATGTAAAAGCCACTTTAATGGTTGATTAATTATCTTTTTAGCCAGAATACGTACCCGATTCCTTTTATAAAGTTCATGCATGGATGCCGAGACAAAAACAGTTCCTAAACTTTTTCTTTTCCCGTCTATAATGTTCTTTCTATATTCTGATTGACTTATAATCCTTTTATTTAAGGCTTCAATGTTTTCTTGTTGACTTATGTCTAACTCAACTGATAAAAGTATATAGTCATGTTTGCCTTTAAGAATACTATTCCTTTGGGAATAATGAAGTTCCTCATTTGTCAAATATATTATATTATTGTCTGAATCGAGGAGTTTAACCTTACGAACAACATTTGACATTGACGATCTAAATGCCCCACTATTATTGATTGCGGCAGCACCTACTGTGCCTGGTATTCCTATAAATCCATCATAACCAGCAATAGCCTTTTTACATAATTCTTTTGATAACTTTGTCAGGTTATATCCAGACTCCACAATGATTGTGTTGTCCTTCCATTCCAGATGTTTCATCTTGGTGGTTATGATGATAACATCTTTTATAAACGTAGAACACAAATAGGTGTTTGTTAAGCCACCAAAAATGTCAAATGAAAGATTTCTTCTGCGTACTTCTTTTAAGACTATTATCAACTGCTCCTCGCTGTGTGGATAGACAATAAGTGGAAGTGTCCCACTTTGGCCCATTCCTGTTAGAGCTGCTATGGCAACATCTTGATTAAATAATATATGATTATTCTCTAAGAAATTAGTCATTGGAATGTAACAATTTCATGTAGTATCAACTTATCTTCTTATCATGAATTTCTGTTTAACTTGGTTAAACATAGAAGATATAAGTTCTCTTTCACTTTGATTAAAAACAATCAAATAACATAAAATAGCGAACAAAATGATACCTACGGCACAAACTGCCACTAAGCGGAGGACATCTGTTTCGACATTGATATGTATGAAATAAAGTACAGCAAATAATATAGCCATTACAATGCAACTCGGCAGATAGGATTTATATAAATACGGAATCACTTGTAATCCGCAAAGTTTCTTGCAAAAATATAGAGCATTACAACTACGCATCAGAACCATCATGATAAGTAGAATGTAAATGGTGTAAATGGGGAAGTTCATCTTATAGAGGACATATCCAAAAACAATAGGAAATGCCCAGATGAAAGTGCCACATATCGTCATGTTCTTGATTTTACCCGTTGCACGGACACAAGTTTCAAGTGTGATGGTCAATTGGCTAAGAATCTGTCGAAACAAAACCAGACGGACAAATAAAACAGCCCATTGTGGCGTTTGATCGAGCCATAGGTCAAGAATATAAGGTGTTTCCACTATAAAAGGTATGGCAAATATGGCATAAAAGGAGAAGGACAATTTATTCCCTGTTGCTGCCACCTTCAACATTCGCAGTGTGTCACCTGCTCCTTGGCTTTTAACCAATACGGGATTCAGCGCCTTTAGCATATTGTTGGAAAACACCATTAACTGTCCTGCCAACTGGTTGGCAATGCCATGAGCTGTATTCACAATGACACCCCCGAACATGTTCAATAGAATAGTCATTCCCTGCATGGTTCCCATCGATGCCATCGAATTAAAGAAACTCCATCCTGCAAATGATGTCATTTCTTTTGTGAGAGAACGATTGTAGTATCGTCGAGGGGCGATAATGCATTCTTCATATTTTCTGTGGCAATATATTCTCATGATGGTCAACGTTATAATAGGCACCAAAGCCATCAAAACACCATATACAATGAGTTTGTCAGAGAGTGTGTACACACAGACAAATGCAACAGCTAATTTAAGGACGGATTCTATGATACCGACAAACGCATAGTACCGCATGTTTTCGTGGGCATTCAGTATGGCACCATAGGGCACAGACATGATGGCAAAGATTGTACTCACAATAAGACTGCCATAAACCACCTTGGCGGCTTCCACTCTTTCTTCCGGTATATTCAGGATGCCATTAAAGAAGAAGTATCCAGCAACGAATAATGCAATTGCAGCGAGTATGCTTAGAAAGAAATGCAGGACTGTACTTACATTGAAGATAGATATCTGTTTTTTTCTATCACCCTCCCCTTGTGCGTATGACATGAAACGTTGTGTCGAACTTGCCATTGAGGTGTTGATGAAGCCCAACAAAGCTATTGTACCTCCAACAATGTTGAAAATGCCGAAATCGGATGCTCCCAACGTTTTCAGAACCAATCGGGTTGTATATAAGGACACAAACATCGTGATTCCCATCTTCGCATAAAGGAATCCTGTGTTTTTCACTATTCTATTTGCGGTTTGTGCCATTATTTGTGGAATTATTTTGTTGCTTATTATCAAGAAGAAAGAGCCGATTCAAAAGAACTTATATAAAAGCCCTGGACTTGCACCTTAAAAGAATAGTTATATAAGAAAGATGTAGTATCGTTGGCAATAAAGTGAAGCCTCTTCGGCTCTCCCTGTTTAGGGAGAGGGAAGGAGCTGTACATCTTTATATATATTTTTATTCTTCTACAAACTGACAAGGAGTGGAGGCGAAAGGAATAGTTGCTTGGAAAAAAAACGCCTCACAACTCACTTGTCAGAATATTGCTCGACGAATGAAGAATTAAAGACCCTCTCCGGCTCGACAATGAAGAATTGAAAGATTGAAAGATTGAAGAATTGAAGTTCCTTTAGAGCGACAATTGAAAAAATGAAGACCCTTTAGATCGACGAAGTCAATTGAAAAATTGAAGAATTGAAGAATTGAAGGATCTTTAGTTCCGAGAGGATTAGGAGAGGGAGAGGTCTTCCATGAGGAATTTGTCTTCCTGGGTCAGTTCGGAGGGTTTCCAGGTTTGGATTTCTGATTTGGCTTCGGCTCGAAGTCGCTCGTTGGGGAGGAGGGAGTCGATGCGCACTTTCAGGTGGGTGTTCAACTTGGAGGGTTTGAGTTGTGCGAGGACATCGTAGGCATGGAGGTAGAAGTAGTCGTCGAGGGGACTGTCGGAGGCTCCTACGCTGCGGGCAAGGGCATAGGTCATGAGGATGCCGGCCTGCTGCTCTACGGGTATCTGGATGTCGGCTTTCTGCTTGGCGGTGAACCAGGAGGAGAGGCGGCTGATGCCTTCATCGGCGTATCGCTCGGTCTCATTGGCGCCGTCCATGGTTGGAGGGTCGCTGGGATCGAGGGCGAGGTGCCATTTGTAGAGTTGGCAGCGGAAGGCGGCGCATGATTCGGGTTTGGCGAGCCACAGGCCTGCCAGGGCTGCCTGGTCGGCATGGTTGTCGAGGGCAAGCTGATGATGACAGCGTGTTTCGCGATAGGCCCAGTGGGCGTCGGAGCCTGGCTCGATGGTGGCTATGCGCTCGCTGAGTGTCTGGAAGTATTGCTGATAGTAACGCGCATTGTCTGGCGCGGTCTGGTCGGGACGTATGGCGCTGAGGACATGGTAATAACGGATGTAGTTTTCTACTTCTTCCGTATCACCAGTGAAGAGTTGCTCACGGCATCGCTCGAATTCGCTGTTGACTGCTGCCAGGAGGGCTTTGGCCTTTTCGTCATCGCCTTCGCTCAGGAGGTTGATGTCCTGACGGAAGAAGGTTTGCAGATGGCGGAGGCGGTCGGAAATGCTCTCATGGGTGAATCCTGAGGCGTGGAGAAGCGGGGTGAGGCCTTCTAACCAGCGGGCTTCTATTTCTTCTGCTTGGTCGGAGAGTGCTTGATATTCGGCTTCGTCGACGATGTCGCAGAAGAGGTAGTCGCGAGGGGTGAAGTGCATCAAGGCTTCGAGCCACTGCTCTCGCTCTTCGATGGTTTCTGCCTGGGCGAAACGTTCGGTGGTTTCGTCGGAGATATCATAGAAGAGTTGGTGAACGTCCTTCGTGTGGGGATACAGCATCCTTGCGATGCTGCCGATGGCTTGCATCTTGACTGGGGAGGCGGTGGAGAGGTCCACGGCCTGCAGGTCTTTCACGAGGGATTTGATGTCGAGCGTCATATCAGTGGGGATTCACGGGAGTTTCTTCAACTTGCAGAGTTTCTTGTCCACGCGCACCATGACGTTTCCTAACTTGCCGACGGAGAAGACCAGGAAGTCTTTGCCTTCACGTGTATAGTAGTTGCCTGCCATTCCTGTCAACTGTCCGCCCACCACTTCTATCTCGTCGCTGAAGGTGAGTTGGTCTGCCACCATCTCGATGTCGTCGAGACGTTCCACATTCTTGATGGCGGTTCGCAGTTGGCGGATTTCCCGTTCATGGATTTTGGCCAGTGCGACGCGGCCGTCAGTCTTTGCCCGTGCCCTGTCGGGCAGGAAGATGTTGATATAGGGGCACTCAGGGACGAAATGGTAGGCTTTCGCCTCGGTGAGTCCTGTCACAAACACGATGTTGGGGATGACATATTTGGTCACGACCCTTGTGGTGCGGTTGGGATATACATGCTTTTCATTCCTGCAAGGGACATAGACCTCGCAATCTTGGGTGGTGACATGTTCTGCCAGGAACTTGCAGCACGTCTTGGTGTACTTCTGATGTGTCAGCAGAATCACGAGCCATTCGCGGGTTTCGTCTCCCTGAAATGTGGCTTCGTTGGGGATGTCGTTGGGTACGGCAGAGCCACTCGATTTGTGCACGGTTGCACCCATCGATCCTTGGTTTTTCTTTCCTTCTGCTAACGTCTTTTCCATGCCATTGTGGCTTGGGAAAACGTTTCCACGTCTTCGCAAGTGATAGAAATTTGGCTGCAAAGGTACGGAAAATATCGCAAACACAAAGAATTATTTCACAAAGAATGCGATATTTTTATTTTTTGTGCTGTTTGTTTAGTTTTTTGTGAAGAGGTTTTTGCAA
>JAEEGL016967195.1_pt1 | contig 41541 bp, 31 predicted proteins | sample 9134231 | NCBI WGS metagenome assembly JAEEGL01 (sample SAMN16246548, study PRJNA631951) | gut metagenome | biome: gut microbiome; feature: rumen; material: fiber-attached | host: Bos | place: Iran: Karaj | collected 2018-10
CATGACACGCATGTCTGCAAGATCATACAGGTTTTGCAAAAGAAATATTCTCAGCATCAGTTCCAGCGGGTACGGCTTTTTGCCGCGTTCTCCTTTATAATAACACTGCTCTATCATTTTCAGAAACTCCGTCCATGGAATGATGTTTTCGATTCTGTTCAAAAATTCTTTTTTGCTGGTTCTGGCCTGTCCCAGCTCGTCGTTCATCATGGCCAGTGTCAGTTGTGTTTCCATATCTTTATTATATCACTTTTTGCTGCGCTTTGCAATTATGCGGTGTTGCCTAAAGTTCTCCGAAGAGTCAACTGCTGCAAAAAAGCACTTCTCTCAGCTTGCTTTTTGCGTGATAATGTGCTATAATAAGCATACATAATGCCGGATTGCGGCGCACTGAAAAAAGGGACGGATAAAAACCGGCAGCAAACAGAACAGGACGAGAAGGGAGTATGAACAATGAGTTCAGAATATTCGGAGAACGCAGCGCGCTTTCCGCTGTATCACAGGGTCAGAAATGAACACGATATTCGTGTATATATCGACGAGCAGAACAAGTCAATGCATGCAATGGGCTATACGGAGCACAGCTTTGCACATATCGGCGTGGTCGCGGAGCGCACAGGCTACATTCTGGAGACGCTGGGCAGGGATGATCACACCGTCGATCTTGCACTGACCGCTGCATGGATGCACGATATGGGAAACGTGATCAACCGCGTTGATCACAGCCAGTCCGGTGCGCTGATGACATTTTACCTGCTGGATAAAATGGGCATTGCAGCAGAGGATATTGCGCCGATTATTCGTGCAATCGGCAATCATGACGAGGGAAGCGGCGTTCCGGTCAGCGATATCGCAGCGGCACTCATTCTCGCCGATAAATCGGATGTCCGCCGGAACCGTGTGCAGGATACGGTCGAGGATTTTGATATTCATGACCGCGTGAATTATTCCGTGACATCTTCGCAGCTGAAAATCAACCGCGAGCAAACCGCGATCAAGCTGAAACTCGTGATTGATATCCGATACGGCGAGATCGGAGAGTATTTTGAAATTTTCATGGAACGGATGCTGCTCTGCCGGAAGGCTGCGCACTTCCTGAATCTCGAATTCCACCTGATTATCAATGAGCAGACATTGATGTGAAGAAATAACAGGCAGATGTTTCGTTCAAACGTACATCTGCCTGTTTTAGATTGTGGTATGAAAGAAATGAATCGAAAATGCCGCACCGTGCGGTTTGATATTTGATGCACGCAGGCTCCCGTCCTGCGCAGAGATCACTCTCTTTGCGAAATCCAGTCCGATACCGAATCCGTTTTTTTTGTATTCGGTGGAACGGTAGAACCGCTCAAAAATATGCGGCAGTTCTGCTTCGGGGATTCCTTCGCCCGTGTCAGTAATCGTGATTTCTGTTGCAATATTGCTGCCTTTTGCTGTGACGGTGACCGTGCCGCCCTCCGGCGTGTGCTCGATTGCATTTTTCAGCAGATTGACAATCGCCTCGGATGTATAATGCATATCCACGATCAATGCAGGTTCTCCGTCGATGATCGTCCGGATCTCCACGCCCTTTAATTCTGCCGTGACCGATACGGTCTCAACGGACTGTGCAATCAGTTCACGGCAGGAAACAGTTTTCTTTGCAAAATTGACTGCATCCGCCTTGATCCGCGACAGACTCAGCATGGTTTCAATCAGCCATTTCATGCGTGCAAGCAGTTCATACAGGTCACGCAGATACGCCATGCGGTCCTTTTCCGTCAGCTCGGAATCATTCATCAGACCGAGTATCATCATGACAGAGGTCAGCGGCGTCCGGAGCTGATGGGAAATGTCTTCCAGCGCTTCTTTCGCAAACTGCTTTTCACTTTGCAGCTCTGCATTCTGCTCACGCAGACGAATTGTCATTTTGTGTATTTCCGAAGAAAGAACGCTCAGCTCTCCCTCTTTGAATTCATCAAACGAGATCGCATCGTCACTGCGCAGGATACGGTCAATATCATCGCACAGCTTCATGACCTGATCCCGTCTTTGAGAGAGAATGATCTCGTAGAACAGGAGAAATGCCGCAGATGTGATCACGACTGTCACGGCGCACGGTATACTGAAAACAGCACAGATTGCCGCACCGGCTGCGGTCAGGAGTATGTGAATCAGCCTGCGCTTTTTCGCTCTCATTCGTCCACCGCCTTATAGCCGAGCCCTCTGACGGTGATGATGATATGCGGCACCTGCGGATCATCTTCGATCTTTTCACGCAGCCTGCGGATATAGACACTCAGCGTATTGTCCGATACAAACTCCTTTGTCAGAGACCAGAGCTCCTCTGCAAGCCTGTCACGGGATAGCATCTGGTTTTTATTGGAGAAGAATACCAGCAGCAGGCGGTATTCCAGCGCAGACATGGCGATCTCGATGCCGTTTTTCCGGACAATGCCCTTGATCGGGTCTATGGTAACATCGAAGCAATGCAGCAGCGGTGAGGATTTCTGATGCCGGCGCATGACATTTTTCATGCGGGCAAGCAGCTCCCGTGTGCCGAACGGTTTTCCGATATAATCATCTGCACCGATCTCAAATCCGGCGACCGTGCAGGCTTCGTCTGCCGATGCCGTGATGAAAATGACGGGTGTATCGTCCTGCGCCTTGATTGCAGCACAGACAGAATACCCGTTTCCGTCTTTCAGGGAGATATCGAGCAGCACACAGTCATACGCATTTCCCGCAAACATGCGAAGCGCATCATTCTGACCGCTTGCATAGTCTGTCTGATAGCCCTCGGAATTGAGAAACCGCATCAGAAACCGTGCAAGCTGTTCATCGTCCTCGACAAGTAAAATTTTCGGCATAGCGTTCACCTCCTGCTGCATATCATTATACACGATTTATATGTAAAAAGCAAGCTGAGAATGACGCACTTTATTTTACAGCAGGCTGACCGGAGAACTTTCGATCATTGAAGACGGGCACTGCCGGCTGCAAGGAAATCAAGAATCGTATCTGCAACTTCATCCGGCTTCTGCGCATAGAAAAGATGATGATAACCGCCGATTTGGACAAGCCTGCAATTTCCGCACTGCTCGAGAAACGGCGTCAGTGTATTGTCATAGTAATCCTGACAGTACCATTCCTCACTCTGCCACCATGCTTTTGCAGCAGTTTCGGGGTCTTGCTTGTATTTCAGTCCGGTTGCCTCATAATCCGCTTTTTGAAATTCCATTTGTTCGCGGATGTCGTCTTCGCAGGAAGGATATGTCGAGAACCAGAGCTTCGGGGTATCGGTCGGTTTCAGGATTTCCCGCAGCTCGCTTGCTGCCTCCGGCTCCGTTACATCCTGAGAAATCATAGCTGCACTCCATCTGCGGTTATTTGTCAGTTCACAGAGGTCAAGCTGCGCCTGCGTCAGAGTTGATTTCCCGTCTGCCAGTTCTTCCTCATCCTTTGGCAATTCGTTCAGTCTGTCCAGTCCGAGCCATGTCCGCAGCCAGTATCTGCGTGCATCCGCATAAAAAGCGGATTCCGAGGGATAATCGTCAACTGTCCATGTGCGCCAGTGCTCATTTTTCGGTACAACGATCGTGTCCATGAACACGATCGCTTCGACTTCCTCCGGATACTTCGCTTCCCACCAGAGCGCATAAAAGCTGGCATAGGAATGCGGCATCAGCACATACGGCGCTGCAAAGCCTGCGTTTTTGAGTCCTGCGCGGAAATTCTCCACGACCTCCTCCAGCGTTTGTCTTTTGTAGGAATCATCGCTGAAACCGTAGCCCGGACGGTCAACATAAACGACCGTATTTTCCTTGCCGAGCCGTTCATTGAGTGCATCCGCATAAATCGGATAGCACTGAATGCCCATGCCCGAAAGCCCGACAAACGTATGCCTGCCGTTTTGGACGCCGGTGCTGTAGACATTGATTCTGGTGTCCTTGCCGTCCACGAGATTGAGATAGCCTGCCTTTGCATATTCGCTCCGGTCTCGGGTGTAGGCGGAAACGCTGTAAATCCGCAGCCCTGCAATCACAAGGACAAATGCACCCGCGACCGCAAGGATACTGTTCCGGAGAATGTGCGATTTCTTTGTATCGAGCTTCATTTCCGAGCCGCGGATCTGGTCGGTCAGGCTCTCGGCGTTCTGTACCCGCAGCATGACAAGCGAGGTAATACAGCCCGCCGCAAATGCCGCCAGCGCCGAAAGGACAATGCGCATAAACGGCGTGATGCGGTCAATCCGGACAAGATCATGCAGCATGTTTACGGCTTCTTCGCTTTCGGTTCCGTCCAAAGATGCATTGATGATCGCATTCAGTATCCCCTCAAATCCGAAGATAATGATTATACAGATCACCGCGGAAAAAATCGCCGCCGCGCCCGCAAATTGCAGGCATTCAATGATTGCCATGCGGTCAAGCTGCCTGTCAGTCATGCCGACGCATTGCAGGGATGCCAGCTCGCTGCGGCGGTTTGCGATGCCGGTCGAGATAATATTCATCAGGTTGATGAGCGCTGCCAGCGCAATCAGGAGATTGAGAATCAGCACACCTGCACGGAGCGTCGCCATAATACTGTGTGTTTTCCACTTTATTCTGTAAAAAGTATCATCAAAAAAGTGCTCATTATGCTCTACTGAGCCTATGATATCCGAATGCTCTTTGAACCAGTCCTCTGCTTTTTTCAGATCCGCAGCATTGTACTGATAATCGTCTGCGCCGTTTTTGGCATAGGCGCATTGCGCCCACGTATAATGGAAAAAACCGCCGAACCATTCCGGCGCGATGTTTTCATGTGTCTCGATTGCACCGAATAATAAATAGCTGTCATATGATACAAGAGCTATCTTTTTTTTGATTGATACCTGTCCGATGATATCGACTGTATGCTGTTTTTCCTCTGCAGCAGCACGCCTGATCCGATCCACATAGCGCATTTGCTCGATGTCCGTGCTTTCCGGCAGCGTCAAATACCAGCTGTTTAGCTTTAGTGAACTGCTTTGCAGTTGATCTGCATACTTTGCGTAATCCTTGCAGGCGGAATTGTATACATATCCGCCGGAGCGGAGCAGCTCGTCATAGCTGACCGGGGGATCCGCTCCGAAAAGCTGCGTGTAGGTTTCCCTGTTGACATAATCAACATAAACCGGGTCGTCGGATTCTGTTGACTGAAACGACTCTTCCACAGAAAAAGCGATATGGTCAAACAGCCCGCTTTCTGTAAGCGGCTCTATTGCTTCTGTATAGTTGATGCCTTTGTCCCAATTTCCGAGCTCAAATTCAAAGTCAATATCGGCTGCGTCTTCTTCGCTGATTCCAGAAACTGCAACCGGAAGAAAACCGGTGATGCTGCGCTCGACTGTTTCGGTCATTGTGGAAAACAGCGCAAACATTGTGATCGAAACGGTCAGCGTCAGAACCGTGACAACAAAGCGTTTTTTCTGCCGCCGTGCATTGCGGGAAGCGATACTGCCGGAGATTCCGAACAGCAGACCGGAAAGCGTGCGCTTTCTGACCTTTTCGACATTGTTGGCGCGTGTTGTGATCGCTTCCATCGGTGTCTTTTTGATGATGCGCATTCCGACGCCGTATGCCGAGAGAAATACCCAGACAATACCGACAACTGCTGCAACGAGCAGCATTTTGTAATCAACCGAAAACGGCAGAGAGAGCTTTGCGGCGGTCATGCCCTGAAAGAGATCGGCAAGCCCTGCATTCAGAAGCACATTGTACATCAGATAGGCAAATCCGATGCCCGCAATCAGCCCGAACGGAATTGCGATCACGCAGAGCCGAAAGCCCTCGTATGTGATAATCCGGACAATCTGCTCCGGCGTTGCACCGATTGACTGCAACACGCCGTAATGCCGTTCGCGTTCCTTTGAAGAGACTTCAAACGCCGTGTCAATAATCATGCGCAGCGCAAATGCAATCAAAATCGCAAAAATGAAGAAGATGCAGAAGATTCGCAGCTTGACCAGATGTCCGCCGTCATAGACGCTGTCTATTTTCATGAGATTGTCGTTCCATTTGTATGCGCCGTGCATAGAATTGTATTTGCTGCGCTCGTACTTATCAAATGCGCCGATCTTTTTGGAAGCATTCATCAGCCAGAGTTCGCGGTCGCCGATGTCGCTGCCGAATAAGACATATGCAGAAACGCCGTCCGGAGTGTGCTCCAGCTGCAAGGAGCGGACCTCCTCGAAATCCGCCATGGCTTCTGCCTGTTCCTCGGTCAGCTCACTGAAAATCAGATGATATGCGCCGCTGCTGTAAAAGGTGCTCTCCATACAGTCCATGCAGACGCTGTACAGCACAAACACCATCGTCATGACCGCGACGGCGGCGATAATGCTGACACAGGTAAAGACAGACTGCCGCTTCTGCGCTTTGATATAACGGGACGCTAACAGGCTCTCATATCTCATCATGGCTGTCAGCCTCCTTCGGAGAAGCATTCGCTTCATCGGAGATGATTTTGCCGTCGCGCAGCACAATGATGCGGTCGCACTGCTCGGCTATTTTTTCATCGTGCGTGATGATGAGCGTCGTCTGCTTGAGCTCACGGTTTGAACGGCGGAGCAGCTCCATGATCTCGGCACTGTTTTTGCTGTCGAGATTGCCGGTCGGCTCGTCTGCAAGAATCACTTGCGGCGAGGTGAAAAGCGCTCTGCCGATTGATACACGCTGCTGCTGTCCGCCGGACATCTGCGAGGGAAGATGATCTCTGCGCGCTTTCAGTCCGAGCATTTCGAGTATCTGTTCGAGATGTTCCTTATCCGGCTTTCTGCCGTCCATGAGCACCGGCAGCATGATGTTTTCTTCGGCAGTCAGAACAGGGATCAGATTATAAAACTGATAGATCAGCCCGACCTGCCGTCTGCGGAAGATCGCAAGCTCTCGGTTGTTCTGCCGGAATACATCCTGCCCGTCCAGATAGATTTTTCCGGATGTCGGACGGTCTACCGCGCCGATCATATGCAGCAGCGTGGATTTTCCCGAGCCGCTCGCGCCGACAATCGCAACCATCTGCCCCTTCGGTACGCTGAACGACACGCCGTCCACCGCTCTGACTTCATTTTCTCCTTTGCCGTAAACCTTGCAAAGATTTTCCACATGCAATAATTCCATAAGCGTACCTCCCGTTCTTTTGATTCTATTATAGCACAGCGATCTTACGGTTTCTTTATCTGAATCTTACAGTTTTGTAATCTTGGGTGAATGTGCAAAGCGAATTCTCATACGATTACAAGGAAACACATTCCGGCAGAACCGGCATCTGCAACTCTTGTCCTTCCGCAGTTTCTGTGGTATAATAGAAACAGCAAAGGAGGAAGCATATGACACTACAGCAATTAAAATATATCATCATGATCGCGGAGACCGGCTCGATCACCATGGCGGCGGAGCGTCTGTTTATCGCACAGCCGAGCCTCTCCAAATCGGTTGCGGAATTGGAAAAGGAAATGGGCATCACGATCTTCAACCGCAGCAACCGCGGCGTATATCTTTCCGAAGAAGGCACGAAATTCCTGTCCTATGCGCGGCAGATCGTTGAGCAGGCTGCACTGCTCGAACGCGAATACAAATCCGCGCCGCCGCCGAACCGTGCGTTTGCGGTATCCTCGCAGCACTATGCATTTGTGGTCAATGCATTTGTCGAGCTGGTGCGCGAATACGGCAGGGATAAATACGAATTCACGCTCCGTGAACTGAAAACCGCTGAAATCATCGAGGATGTCCGGACACACCGCAGTGATATCGGCGTGCTGTATCTGAGCCGCTTCAACCGCGAGGTCATCCGGCATATCCTGCAAAATGAGGAACTGAAATTTGAATCGCTGTTCACGGCAAAGCCGCATGTGTTTGTCAGCCGGAGCAATCCGCTCGTCGGCAGGGAATCGGTGACGCTGGATGACCTGAAAGCCTTTCCGCGCCTGACCTACGATCAGGGCGTGAAGAATTCGTTTTACTTTGCGGAGGAACTGCATATCACGGCGGAGAGTCCGAAAAACATTGTGGTATCCGACCGTGCGACGCTGTTCAATCTGCTGATCGGTCTGGACGGCTACACGATTTCCTCCGGTATTCTGAGTGAGGACTTAAACGGCAGCAATATCGTGTCGATTCCGCTTGTCAGCGATGAGATCATGGAGATCGGCTATATCGTCACAACCGACAGACCGATGAATGACATCACGCGCCGGTATCTGGAGCATCTGAGAAGCTATATTGCGAATTGTACGCTCTGATATAGCTTTCGGCTATGGCACGGCATGATTTTTTGATATTAACACATTTCTGACCGATGTGGTATAATAAACCTGTCATAAAACATATCGGAGGAATCGGAAATGAAAACTACAATTATCGGCTATCCCAGAATCGGAAATCTTCGTGAACTGAAATTTGCAAGTGAAAAATATTTCCGCGGTGAGATCACCGCAGCAGAGCTGGAAGCAGCGGCAAAGGAAATCCGCCTGAGCAATCTGCAACTGCAAAAGAACAGCGGGCTTGACCTGATCCCTTCAAACGATTTTTCGTTCTACGACGGCGTACTGGATACTGCATTTCTGCTGAATGCGGTGCCTGCAAGATATACCGCGCTCGGGCTTTCGGCACTGGATACCTATTTTGCGGCAGCGCGCGGCTATCAGGGCGAAAAGGGCGATGTCAGGGCGCTGGCAATGAAGAAATGGTACAATACGAATTATCATTATATGGTGCCGGAAATCGGCGATGATACGAAAATTTATCTTGCCGGAACAAAGCCGTTTGATCTGTTCAACGAAGCAATGGAAAACGGTGTCAAAACAAAGCCGGTAATCCTAGGCGCCTATACATTCCTGAAACTGGCACGCTATAAGGGCACAAAAACCGCAGCGGATTTCATCGAACAGACTGCCGAAGCATATGCGTCGCTGCTCCAGATTTTCAATGAGCTCGGCGCGGAATGGGTGCAGTTTGATGAGCCTTCTCTGGTTAAGGATATGACTGCTGAGGACATTGCACTGTTCTCTGCGCTGTATGAAAAAATACTGCCGAACAAGGGCAGTGTCAGCGTGCTTGCACAGACCTATTTCGGCGATGTCCGCGACTGCTGCAAGGCACTTTGCGCGCTGGAGTTTGACGGCATCGGGCTGGATTTTGTCGAAGGCAGACAGTCGCTTGATCTTGTACGGGCACACGGTTTCCCGAAGAATAAAACACTCTTTGCAGGTCTTGTCAACGGCAAGAATATCTGGCGCAACAATTACGCCGCGACGCTTGCGATTCTGGATGAACTGAAACAGCATACAGACAATATCGTGCTGAATACATCCTGTTCTCTGCTGCATGTGCCGTGCACGCTCCGCAATGAGACAAAGCTCGCGGAAAGCTATAAAAAGCATTTTGCATATGCAGAGGAGAAGCTCGCAGAGCTGGCAGAGATCAGCAAAATTGCAGATGCAGTCAATCCGGCTGAAACAGAGGCATACTGCCGCAATCAGGCACTGCACAGCGCACAGCGCTCCGGCAGAAATGACGCCGTCCGTGCAAAGGTTGCAGCGCTGACAGACAAGGATTTTGTCCGCCTGCCTGTATTTGCGGAACGCGAGAAGATTCAGAAGGAACGCTTTCATCTGCCGCTCTTTCCGACGACAACTATCGGCTCCTTCCCGCAGACTGCCGATGTCAAATCTGCGCGCACGGCGCTTCGGAAGGGCGAATTATCTGCTGCGGATTATGAAAAGCTGATCGAGCGCAAGATTGCAGAATGCGTGAAATTGCAGGAGGAGATCGGGCTGGATGTGCTCGTCCACGGTGAATTTGAGCGCAATGATATGGTAGAGTATTTCGGCGAATGCCTTGACGGATATATCTTTACGGAAAAGGCGTGGGTGCAGTCCTACGGTACGCGCTGCGTCAAACCGCCGGTTGTCTGGGGCGATATTTCCCGTGCAAAGCCGATGACCGTGCGCTGGTCTGTGTATGCGCAGAGCCTGACAAAGAAACCGATGAAGGGAATGCTGACCGGTCCGGTTACAATCCTCAACTGGTCATTCCCGCGCGAGGATATTTCTCTGAAAGAGAGCGCCTTGCAGATCGCACTTGCAATCCGTGAAGAGGTGCTTGATCTCGAAGCAAACGGCATCAAAATCATTCAGGTCGATGAGGCTGCGCTGCGCGAGAAGCTGCCGCTCCGCAAATCTGACTGGTGCGAGGATTATCTCGACTGGGCGATTCCGGCATTCCGTTATGTTCACAGCGGCGTCAAGCCGGAAACTCAGATTCACACGCATATGTGCTACAGCGAATTTGCCGATATCATCCGCGAGATTGATGATATGGACGCGGATGTCATCACGTTTGAGGCATCGCGCTCTGATCTGACGATTCTCGATGTGCTGAAAGAAAACAATTTCCGCACCGAAGTCGGTCCGGGCGTATATGATATTCATTCGCCGCGTGTTCCGTCGAAAGAGGAGATCAAGGCGGCAATCGGAAAAATGAAGGCGCGGATTCCGGCAGAAAAGCTCTGGGTCAATCCCGACTGCGGACTGAAAACCAGAGGCAATGAGGAGACTGTTCCGAGCCTGAAAAATCTTGTCAGTGCAGCGGCAGAGGTGCGAAATGAAAACAGCTGAATTATTTGAACAGAAAACCGTATTTTCGCTGGAGGTATTTCCGCCGAAGCCTGATGCGGATGAAAGCGTGATCTATCAGACGCTGGAGCAGCTTTCGGATATCCAGCCGGATTTTATCAGCGTGACCTACGGCGCGGGCGGCGGGAAAAACGGCAGCAAGACCATTCAGATTGCCTCGGATATCCGGCGCAGATACGGCGTGGAGAGCGTTGCGCATCTGCCGTGCATCAATCTGACAAAGGAACAGGCGCGCGAAATCCTTGACCGGATGCAGGCAGCAGGCATTGAGAATATCCTTGCGCTGCGCGGCGACCGCACCGACGAGACGGCTGCACCGGATGATTTTCACCATGCAAGCGATCTGATTGCATTTATCAAAGAGCATTATGATTTCAACATTCTGGCTGCGTGCTATCCGGAGGTGCATCCCGAAAGCACAGGCGCAGTCGATGATCTGAAATGGCTGAAATACAAGGTGGACTGCGGTGCCGATCATCTGATCACGCAGCTTTTCCTGGATAACGGATATTTCTTTGATTTTCATGAAAAAGCAAGGATTGCGGGGATCAATGTGCCGATTGAAGCAGGCATTATGCCCGTGACGAACAAGCGCCAGATTGAACGCATGGTGAAGCTCTGCGGTGTGGCGCTCCCGAAGAAATTTGTCCGCGTGCTGGAAAAATATGAGCATAACGAAACCGCGCTGCGCGATGCAGGGATTGCGTATGCAATCGACCAGATCACCGATCTGATTGCGGAGGGCGTGGACGGCATTCATCTGTATACGATGAACAATCCGTATATTGCACATCGGATTTTTGATGCGGTGCAGAATCTGATCACGGTCAGAACCGGAATCTGTGCCTGATATCCGGAATTGACATGCCCGCTGTCCGGTCAGGACGGTGTGTCCGCTTGAAAATTTGTAATAATCATATCCGCACAGCATGATACTGGCACGCTATGTTGCCGCATGGGATGACTATGACCAGTATATCATCCAGATCGAGACATAAGAAGCAATCGGATCAATCATTCTCTGATAAAGGAGCCCCCTGCATGCACGAAACATGCAGGGGGCTTTTCAAGGACAGCGATTTCAGACTGTCCGCCGATGTCAGTCATTTGAGAACGCATACAGCCTGCATGCGTTCTGATACATCAGCCGCGCACGCGCCGGCGCTGTGATATCCAGTGCAGCAGCGTAATCAAGATGTGCGCGCTGGGAGCAGCTTCCGAAATCGGAGCCGAACAGAATCCGCTCCGGTATCCTGCGGATTGCGGCTTCCGCAGCAAGTTTGATCTGCGGCAGCTTTTCCGGATCATCCGCCACAGATGAAATATCAAAATACACATTCTCACAGTCTGTGAGGGTATCAAAGCATTGCACAGCCTCCGGATAAAAGTATACAAAAGTATTCTGCAAAGTGCGAGCTGCTCCGTGAAACTGAAATACGGGCTGATGCCTGCGACAATCTTGATGATACGGTCGCCGCGGAACAGCGCTGCGCAGTCGCGTACAGAACCGATTGTGCTTTCCGGTGCAGAGTCTGCAATGACAATGCCTCTGTCCACGCCGTTCCGCTTGAGTTCATGCAGAAGTGCTGCACGTTTGGCAGGGAAATCCGGAAAGTCTGCCGGTAAATGCAAATGGGAATCAATGATCATCATAATTATTCTCAGAAATCAATCCTGAACCGGTTTCATTCAGGGTGCAAAGAATCCAAAATGTTCCAGCGCCTGTGCAACGCCGTCATGCCAGAGGTCGGCAGTCACATAATCTGCATACGCAATCAGCTGCTTTTCGCCGTTTCCCATTGCGGCTGATGTTCCGCATCCTTCAAACATCGGCAGATCGTTCAGACTGTCCCCGATTGCATATGCATCTTCACGCCGGAGCCCGTAATGATTCAGAACAAATTCAATCCCTGTTTTCTTGCTGAACGGCAGCGGTACCATTTCCGCAAATCCCCAGCCTCGGTCAATGAATGTGAAATGCGGCGCAATGCCTTGCCGGAACCGTTCCAGATCGGTCTGTTCATCATAAGCTATGACAAATTTATCAAAGCTGAAATCATCATCCGATACGTTCCGCCGGACATTCTTTTTCTGCATCCGGAACATTTCGCGGATATTTTCGATAAAAGGCAGATTCCGCGCTTTCGGATCAAAGAAAAAGGCATCCCGCCGTTCGTAAAGCGGAGAAGCGCCGCAGCTTCGGATCAGTGCGGCAGTTTCTATGCAAAGCGCCCGCGGTACGGTGTGATAAAACAGCTCTTTTCCGCTGCACTCGATATACGTTCCGCAGCCACAGATATATCCGTCAAATCCGAGTATACGGACATCTTCATCAACATTGACAAGCGGACGTCCCGTATTCACAAACAGAAGATGTCCGGCGTTCCTTGCACGGCGCAGCGCCGCAGGGGTGCTTTCCGGTACAAAATGCGTCGGAGAATCTTCCATCAGCGTGCCGTCAATGTCAAAAAACATGATCTTCTGCACGGGATTACGCCTTTTTCAGCAGACTGATCAGCTCCAGCGCGCCAAGTGCACAGTCATAGCCCTTGTTTCCGGCTTTTGTGCCGGCTCTTTCAATCGCCTGCTCAATGGTATCCGTTGTCAGGACGCCGAACATAACCGGTACACCGGTCTCCAGCGATACGTTTGCGATGCCTTTGGATACCTCGGCACAGACGTAGTCGTAATGCGATGTCGAACCGCGAATGACCGCGCCGACACAGATCACGGCATCATAGTTACCGCTTTTTGCCAGTTTTTTTGCGAGCAGCGGGATTTCAAATGCACCCGGAACCCATGCCAGTGTGATGTCATCCTCGGCAACATCATGCCGGCGCAGACAGTCTGCTGCACCGCTGACGAGCTTGGAGGTAATGAACTCATTGAATCTCGAAGCAATAATTGCGATTTTTACGCCTTTGCCTTCATAAATGCCTTCCAGAATTTTCATAATCAAAACTCCCTTCAATTCTTTTCATCCGGCGATTCTGCCGGTACATCCAGCATATGCCCCATTTTGACCTGTTTGGTCCGAAGATAAAAACGGTTTTCCTTTTTCGGCGGTATGGCAATCGGTTCACGGGAAACGATTGTGATGCCGTATTCAGACAAATCTGAGATTTTTTCCGGATTATTTGTCATGATCCGGAGCCGGACCGCGCCGAGATCCTTCAGAATCTGCGCGCCCTCACTGTAATCGCGGAGATCCGGTGCAAATCCGAGTCGGACATTGGCTTCGACCGTGTCCAGACCGTGCTCCTGCAAATCATAGGCTTTGATTTTGTTCAGCAGACCGATGCCTCTGCCTTCCTGCCGCAGATAGACAATGATGCCGCGTCCTTCCGCCGAAATATTCCGCATCGCCTGATCAAGCTGCTGTCCGCAGTCGCAGCGGAACGAACCGAATACATCGCCGGTCAGGCATTCCGAATGCACTCTGCAAAGGACGGGATTTCCGTCGGAGACATCGCCCATGACCAGTGCAACATGCTCTCTGCCTGTGATGCGGTTGCGGTATCCGTGCAGCATAAAAGTGCCGTATTTTGTCGGCAGATGCGCTGCGGAGATATGCTCCATAAACACATCATGCATTCTGCGGTAGCATTGCAGCTCTTTGACGGATGTCATGACCAGTCCGTGCTTTTCGGCAAATTCTGCAAGCTCCGGCATCCGCATCATCTGACCGTTATCCGCCATGATCTCGCAGCAGAGACCGCACGGCGCAAGCCCTGCAAGACGCATGAGATCGACGGTTGCTTCTGTGTGACCGCAGCGTTCCAGCACACCGCCCGGGCGTGCTTCCAGCGGAAACATATGTCCCGGACGGCGGAAATCGGCAGGTGCCGCATCCGGATGCACACACATTCTTGCAGTAAATCCGCGCTCTTCCGCTGAAATGCCTGTTGTTGTCTGCACATGGTCGATAGATTCCGTGAACGCCGTGCAGTGGTTATCCGTATTATTTACGACCATCTGTCGAAGACCGAGTTTTGCGGCATGTGCGCTGTCCATCGGCATGCAGATCAGACCGCGTGCATAGGTCGCCATAAAATTGACGTTTTCGGTCGTTGCAAATTCTGCCGCGCAGATCAGATCGCCCTCATTTTCGCGGTCGGGATCATCGGTCACAAGGATCAGCTTTCCCTCACGCAATGCCTGTAACGCGGCTTCAACAGACTGAAACCGTGTATCCTGTTCTGTATCCATTATCATCCTCTTTTCTGTATTTTGACTCAAAGGAAACCGTGCTGTGCCAGAAAATCCGCAGAGATGCCGTCATGCTGCTGCGGACGGAGCAGCTTTTCCGTATATTTCGCAAGGATGTCGCATTCCAGATTGACGGTATCGCCCGGCTTGCGGGAAAGCAGTGTTGTCTGCTGTGCCGTGTGCGGAATCACCGACACAGAAAAATCCTGCTGCGAGACCCGTGCGACGGTCAGACTGATCCCGTCGATTGCAACAGAACCTTTTTCAACGAGATAGCGCAGAACAGACGCATCTGCGGCAACCGTGACCCATACGGCATTCTCCTCACGCTGCAATTTCCGGACTGTACCCGTTCCGTCAATATGTCCGGAAACGATATGTCCGCCGAAGCGTCCGTTAGCAGACATCGCACGTTCCAGATTCACTTTGCTGCCCTGACGGAGAGTGCCGAGATTTGTCCGCCGCATTGTTTCCGGCATGACATCGGCAGAAAAGCTGCTGCCGTCCGTCCGGCAGACCGTCAGGCAGGTTCCGTTGACGGCGATGCTGTCTCCGAGGTGTATATCCGACAGAATAAGCGCTGCGGAGATCGTCAGGACGCATGCAGATGTACCGTTCTGCACCTGCTTTACGGTGCCGGTTTCCTCTATGATTCCTGTGAACAAGCTGCCGCCCCCTTTACCGTATAATCCAGCAGAATATCATCTCCGAACCGTGAAATCTCCGGTGCCGAAAGCTGATATGCCTCCGCGACCGCAGCAACGCCGATGCCGCCGACCGCAGTTTTGGCATCTCTGCCGCCAAAAATCTTCGGTGCAATGTAAATCTGAACCTGCTGTACGATTCCTGCACGCAGCGCCGCTTCATGCAGTTCTGCACCGCCCTCGATCAGAACACTGTCAAGATGCATTTTTCCGAGTTCCTGCATCAGTGCGTTCAGACTGACATGCCCGTTTTCAGAAGGCAGCATCAGAACCTGAACACCTGCATCCTCCAGCTGTTTTTGTTTTTCCGGATTCGTTTCGCAGGCAGCGGCGATGACGGGAATTTCCTGTGCCGTCTGCACAAGTTTCGAGGTCACCGGAATCCGCAGATGCGTGTCACAGACGATCCGGACCGGATGACTCGGATTGTCCGTCCGGCAGTTCAGCATCGGGTCATCCGCCAGAACGGTGCCGATGCCGCACAGAATTGCTGCGGTTCGCTTTCGTGTTTCATGCACATGCCTGCGGGCTGCCTCTCCTGTAATCCACTGGGATTTGCCGGTTCGTGTTGCGGTTTTTCCGTCGGCGGTCATTGCCGTTTTCAGGATGCAGTACGGCGTTCCAGTCGTGATATAATGAAAAAAGATGCGGTTGAGCTTGTCGCATTCAGCTTTGCAGATACCGGTCTCCACCGCGATGCCGGCATCACGGAGCTGCTGCAACCCTTTTCCGGCAACCAGCGGATTCGGATCATCCGAACCGACAACGACACGGGAGATACCCGCAGCAATCACAGCCTCCGTACACGGCGGATTCTTGCCGTAATGACAGCAAGGCTCCAGCGTGACATACATGACTGCACCGCGCGGATCCTCTGTGCAGTTTTTCAGCGCATTCCGTTCGGCATGCAGTCCGCCGTAGCGTTCATGCCAGCCTTCGCCGATGATTCTGCCGTCCCGCACGATCACACAGCCGACAAGCGGATTCGGATTCACAAATCCGATGCCGCGTTCTGCAAGGCTGACTGCGCGCAGCATCCATTCTGAATCTGTCATCTCAGGACCCCTTTCTGAAAATAAAAAACCCCCGAAGACACAGCTTCGGGGGTTTCGGGTGTTTGATCAGCGCCCGTTCCTCTCCCATCCGGACTTTACCGTCGGTGCCGGAATCTCACCGGCTCGGCCTGCATCGGCAGGTTCACGGACTTCGGATGCACAGGCATCCGTTACCGTCGGTTATGAATTACACATACCCCGAAGAACAGTTATCATTATACAACTTTTTTTCGGTATTGTCAATAGGGCAGACGCCGTGTTTCTGCTTTCAGCGCCGAAACAATGAAAAACGGGGGAAACCATACGCTGAAACGGAGCATTCTCAGAACCGGCAGGGAGCTGATGAAAGCGTGCAGCCGTGTTTCTGCATGCCGCCTCAAAGCCACTTTTTCTTCTTGAAGAACACAAGGCTGACAATTACGATTGCGGCACTGACTGCAATGACAATCGGATAGGAAATTCTGTATTCGAGTTCAGGCATATACTTAAAGTTCATGCCGTACCAGCCGACGATCAGCGTCAGCGGCATAAATATGGACGAAATGATAGTGAGCAGCGCCATGATCCGGTTCTGTTTGATATCCAGCTGCGACTGATACAAATCGTGTATCTGAATCGAGAAATCACGCAGAGACGATGTCAGGTCGTGCAGCCTTGAAACACGCTGCGAGAATAAATGAAAATATCGTGTATTTTCCTGTTTGAAGAAATTGTTTTCGTTTTCTTCCAGTTCCTGACTGAGATCGAGCAGCTGCTCGTAATGATTGCGCAGATCGCGGAGATCGCTCCGGATGCGGCTGACACGCAGCGACGGGTCATTATATGTTCCTTCGAGAATGCCGGATTCGATTGTATCCAGTTCCTTGTCGAGCTGCTCCAGAACGCCCTGATCCTGTGCGACGGTTTGTTCGAGAAAATCAAACAGAAACCGCTCGAGACTCGGCATCGCCCAGCGCTTCGTCGCAATGATATTGCTGATTTTTTCGGTGACGTATCCGCTGTCGTCGATGAAGACGATGCCTTTTTCATCCAGCGCGAAGGCAAATCCGGTCGGCGGCGCAGAGATATTCCGCAGGTCAGGGATTGAAAACGTGCCGGTCAGGGAATCATAGTTGACCTCGGCTTTGGTGGAATGAATCGAAGATAGGTCTATGTCCATTTCGATTCCCATATCAAACTGTTCCTTGCGTTCCAGCCATTCTGCGGATGTCAGCACTGCGACATACCGGCTGTTCTTCTTGGTGAGATTCAGCTTTTCCACTTTTTCAAGTGTGCTGTGGATTACATAGTACATAGATGACTCCTCACGGATTGATATATGAATGTGATGCATTTATTATAGCATAGAATCCGGTATAGTGCAATGGGTGAAGGATAAAATATTCAGCAGGCTAAAACTTTTTTCATCTGCTCGGCGTACAGGATGTTCTGAGCGTGTGTTATAATCTGCTGACCGGCAGAGCATCTGTTCAAAAAACAGAATCTTCCTTTGCTTCCATTATTTTTGCATTGAAAGAAAAACACGCATCTGCTATAATAGTCTTATCCTACATCTGAGGAAGGAGGCTAACGCGATGTGCTGTAATAGCTGGTTTCAGTCGCTTTGCGCGCTTCTGAGAAACATTTGCGGCGGTTGCTGCTGATGATGTCATGAAACAGGGATTCTTTCTGCGGAAGGAATCCCTGTTTTTCTGTTGATAGACCGGTCAGCGTCAGCATCCGAACCGCAATAATCAGTCAGCCTGCATAATCACCGCAATAATTGACTTGTTTAAGTGAATATATATGATATAATGAAAATGGAGTATTATATTATGGGAGGGATGACGAATGCAGGAACTGCTGAAACGCAACAAAGGGCTTCACAGAACGATACTGATTGTCGATGATGAATGCATTGAGCGCGAAATGCTCGGTGCAATGCTGGAAGATGCGTATGCGGTCATCTATGCCGAAAACGGTGCAGTTGCGCTGAATACGATACGGAAAGAAAAGCAGACACTGTCACTGGTCATTCTTGATCTGCATATGCCTGAGCTGGACGGATACAGTCTGCTGAAGATCATACGCGCTGACAGCGAACTGCGGCGCATCCCTGTCATTGTGCTGACATCCGAAAAAGAGGCGGAGGTTTCCGTTTTGCAGCTCGGCGCTGCGGATTTTATCACAAAGCCGTATGATGTACCGGATGTGGTCAGGGCAAGAGTCAGCCGCTCCATAGAGCTGGCAGAGGACAGCATCATCATCCACGAAACGGAACGGGACGAGCTGACAGGTCTTTTCAACAAGGCATTCTTTTTCGAGTACGGCAGACGGCTGGATACGCAGAATGAGAATATGCCGATGGATGCGCTCGTCATGGATATCAACCGGTTCCATATGATCAATGAGATGTACGGCAGAAACTACGGCGATTTGATTCTCAAGCAGATCGGCTTCTGTCTGCATGAGATCGTATGCCACACCGGCGGACTTGCCTGCCGGTTCAACAGCAACTGCTTCGGCATCTATCTGCCGCATGTGTCCGATCTGCGGGAGAAGCTGCCGCAGTATATTTCCAATATCTGCGACCGCATGGGCGACGGCAAGATTACAGTTCGCATAGGTGTCTATCATGATGACGGCAGCGGACTGGATATGGAGCAGCGCTTTGAGCGTGCTGCGCTGACCTGCCGGAAGCTCCGGAACAGTTATACAACATGCTTTGAATTCTATAACGCAGAGCTGCACAGCAGGGAGCTCTATTCCGAACGGCTGATCAGCGATATAGACAAGGCGCTTGCGGAACAGCAGTTCAAGGTCTACTATCAGCCGAAATACTGCATCTGCGGCAATAAACCGAAGCTCACAAGCGTGGAGGCGCTGATTCGCTGGTATCATCCTGAATTCGGCATCATTATGCCGGCTGAGTTCATCGCACTGTTCGAGGAGAACGGTCTGATTCAGAAGCTGGACAGATATGTCTGGAATGTCGCGGCGGAGCAGATCAGCCGCTGGAAGCATGAATTCGGCATTGAGCTGCCGGTATCAGTCAATGTTTCGCGTGTGGATGCGTTTAATCCGATGCTCGGCACAATTCTCGACGAGATCACGAAGAAAAACGGGCTGGATAACGGCAAGCTGCTGCTGGAGATTACCGAATCGGCATATACCGATAATTCGCAGCAGATCATTGATACTGTCAATCAGCTTCGCAGGCAGGGCTACAAAATCGAAATGGACGATTTCGGCAGGGGGTATTCCTCTTTGAATATGCTGACTGCACTGCCGATTGACGCGCTCAAGCTCGATATGAATTTCATCCGGAATATCTGCGATAACGTCAAGGACCGCCGTCTTGTCGGGATTATGATCGAGATTGCAAGGCTGCTGGAGGTCCCTGCGATTGCAGAGGGTGTCGAGACGAAGGAGCAGATGGAGCTGCTCAAGGAGCTCGGCTGCGATGTGATTCAGGGATATTATTTTTCCAAGCCGCTTTCCGCAGAGGATTTCCGTATGCTGCTGAAAGAAGAACTGAGAGGAGAGGCTTCATGATGACGATTGACAGTCTGAGAGCATTCGGTGCAGATGTGGATGCAGGACTGACGCGCTGCCTGAACAAAGAGGATTTTTATCTGATGCTCGTGAACAAGGCGAGAGAAGATCAAAAACTGACGGAGCTTGCACAGCAGCTCGGCGACAGGAATCTCGATGCTGCATTTGAAACGGCGCATGCGCTGAAAGGCATGTTCGCAAATCTTTCGCTGACGCCGCTGACAGAGCCCGTCAGCGAAATGACCGAGCTGCTCCGCAAAAGAACGGATACGGATTATTCTGCACTGCTGCATGAGGCGCAGATGCAGTTTGAAAAGCTGTGCAGTTTATGAATACCCATACGAATCCTTGAAACCGGACAGGCCGGAATGCGTCTGCGTAAAATGTCTGCCGTTTCGGGGATTCATTTATTTTACGCTCCGGTATATACCTGCTTTTCACGCTTACGGAGGATATGATTATGAATCAGGAGCCAAAGGATCACAATGTACCAATCACCGGAAATACAACGGAGGAAGGACAGCTTGTGCATGAAGCCGTGATAGCTGCGCTGACGAATATCTATCACACGGTATGGCTGATTAACGATATCGAGACGGAAAGCTGCTCGCTTTATCGCGGTGATCGCAGCAGTCAAAGCATCCATGCCGACGCCATTGAGCATGCACTGACACACGCAAAATATACGGAGGCGCAGGAGGAATATATCCGGACGATGATCATGCCGGAGGATCAGGAACGCATGAAACAAATTCTCGCGCTGCCGAATATTATCCGTGAGCTGACGGAAAAGGAACGGTTCTCCGCGACATTTCTCCGCAGGTTTGAAGACGGTCCGCGGTATTACACGATTGAATTCGGCAGACTCAGAATGCCCGGCGGCAAAAAGGGCGTCATGCTCGGCTTCAAGGATATGGACGATGAAATCCGTGAACGGCAGCAGGAGCTGGACCGCCGCACGAGTCTGCTGGAAAAGCTCCGCAATGAGCAGCACCGCAGAGAAGAACAGGACAGAATGATTACGGCGCTTGCTTCGGATTACCGCAGCGTGTATCATATTGATCTGGATTCTGATGACGGCGTCTGTTACCGTGCGGACCCGACTGATGTCGAACAGACCAAAGAGGGCATCCATTTTCCGTATCTGGAGCGCTTCACATGGTATGCCGAGCATTCGGTTGACGCCAATTACCGCGCGGAGTTTCTGAATTTTATCAATCCGGATCATATCCGGAAGGGGCTTGCGCATAAGAAAATCCTTGCCTATCGCTATCTGGTGCACCGCTGCGGCGTGGACTATTATGAGATGATCCGCATTGCCGGTGTCCGCCATGCTGCCGACCGCGATGACAATATCGTGCATGCGGTCGGGCTCGGTCTGACCGATATCGACGAGGAATTCCGCAAGGCGCTGGTGCAGAATCGGGCGCTGAGCGAGGCGCTGCGCGTTGCGCAGGAGGCGAGCAAGGCGAAAACTGCGTTCCTTTCCAATATGAGCCATGAAATCCGCACGCCGATGAATGCGATCATCGGACTGAACAGCCTTGCGCTCCGGAAGGCGGGGGATGATGCCGAAACGATCGCCTATCTTGAGCAGATCGGCAGCAGCGCGCGGCATCTGCTGCATCTGATCAATGACATTCTCGATATGAGCCGCATCGAATCCGGCAGAATGGTGCTGCGCAAGGAGGAGTTTTCATTCCGCGCCATGCTTGAGCAGATCAATGTCATGGTCATGACACAGTGCAGCGACAAGGGTCTGAAGTATGAATGCAAGGTGATCGGCGGCGTTTCGGATTATTACATCGGCGACGATATGAAGCTCAAGCAGGTGCTGATCAATATTCTCAGCAATGCCGTGAAATTCACCGAAGCGCCCGGCAGCATTGCGCTGACGGTCGAACGGACTGCGGTCTTTGCGGATCAGTCCACGCTCCGGTTTGTGATTCAGGATACCGGTATCGGCATGGACAAGGACTTCATCCCCAAAATCTTCGATACCTTCACACAGGAGGACAGCAGCCGCAACAGCAAATACGGCAGTACGGGTCTGGGCATGGCAATCGCAAAAAGCATCGTCGATCTGATGAACGGCAAGATTTCGGTTGAATCGGAAAAGGGCGCCGGTACGCTGTTCACGGTTGTCGTGACACTGAAAAACTGCCGCCACAGCTATGAGGAGGGCATCGTCATTGACCCGAAGCAGATGCATGTTCTGGTTGTGGATGATGATGCCGTTGCAGCGGAGCATGCAAGAATCGTGCTCGAAGAAGCGGGCATCCGCGCGGATACCTGTCTGAACGGCACCGATGCAATGAAGATGCTCCTGCGGCAGAAAACGGAAGATGACGACTATAATCTGATCCTGCTGGACTGGAAGATGCCGGAGCAGGACGGTCTCACACTGACAAAGCAGATTCGGCAGCAGCTCAGCCATGAGGCGACAATTATCATCCTGACTGCGTTCAACTGGGATGATATCATGGATGAAGCACTGCAAAACGGCGTGGACAGCTTTCTTGCAAAGCCGCTTTTTGCCTCAAATGTCATCGGTGAATTTGAACGGATTGTGCGCAAGAATAATTTGCAGCTGACACGCGAAAAGCAGCGCGCCGATCTGCATGGCAGGCGGATTCTGCTCGCGGAGGATGTGCTCATCAATGCGGAGATCATGAAGGAGCTTATCCGGATCATGGGCGCCGAGGCGGATCATGCCGAAAACGGCAGAATCGCCGTACAGAGATTCGCGGAAGCACCGGACGGGTATTATGACGCCGTGCTTATGGATGTGCGCATGCCGGAAATGGACGGTCTGGAAGCTGCCGCGGCAATCCGTGCACTCAGCCGTCCGGATGCAAAAAGCGTCCCGATTATCGCACTGACAGCAAATGCCTTTGACGAGGATGTGCAGCGTTCCCTTCAGGTCGGCATGAATGCGCATCTATCCAAGCCGGTTGAGCCGGAACGCCTTTGCCGGACACTCGAAGTGCTGATCTGGGAGGCATCACAGAACAAGTGAAGGGGGGGCGGATGCTCTTGAAGAAACAGACGCAGACACAGCGCGTTGAGCCGTATCTCTCTAAGTTGGATGTCTGGGCTATGGCATTCGGCTGCATGGTCGGCTGGGGTGCATTTGTCATGCCGGGGACGACCTTTCTGCCGGTTGCCGGTCCTGCCGGTACGATTATTGCGATGCTGCTGGGAACACTGATCATGCTGGTCATCGGCTGCAATTTTGCGTTTCTGATGAACAGAAGCCCCGGACCGGGCGGCGTCTATTCCTATACAAAAGAAGCCTTCGGTCGAGATCACGCCTTTCTGAGCTCATGGTTCCTGTGCCTTTCCTATCTGACAATCGTCTTTTTGAACGGCACCGCACTGTTTATTGTGCTGCGGACGGTCATGGGGGATTCTATTCAGAACGGGCTGTATTATACCGTATCCGGCAACAGGATATATCTGACGGAGGTGCTTGTCTCCGTCAGCGCCCTTGCAGGCGTCGGTATCCTCTTTATCACGGCGAAAACCGTTCTGCATAAAATCCATACCTTTCTCTCGGTTGTTATGGTAATCGGGATTCTGATTACGGCTGTGATCTGTATTCCGCATGCGGTCTCAAGCCATGCGCTCGGCGATTTCGGTTCTGAGCATATCAGTATCTCCTACGGCATATTCAGTATCGTATTTCTTGCGCCGTGGGCATTCGTCGGATTTGACGTCACTGCCTTTGATTCGTCAAAGTTCCGGTTCCCGATTCAGAAAACGCGGCGCATCCTGTTCGTTGCAATTATTCTTGCGGCATTTGCGTATTCGGCGCTGGCGCTCGTCGGCGTATCCTCTGTGCCGGACGGATACGGAAGCTGGCAGGAATATATTTCGTCCATCGGGAAGCTGTCCGGCGCAGAAGCCGTCCCGACCTTTTATGCAGCCAAAACGATCATGGGAAAGCCGGGTCTGATTCTCATCAGCATTGCCGCAATGGCAGGCGTGCTCACCGGCATCATCGGCGGCTACCGCGCAACGATTCGCGTGCTGACAACGATGGCAGAGGACAGGATTCTCTCGGAGGCATTCTCCAACACCGGATACAGCACACTGTTCATCATGATCTTTTCGATTATACTTGCGCTGTGCGGCAGAAATACGCTCGGCTGGTTTGTCGATCTGACTTCCTTCGGTGCGATTGTCGGCTTCGGATATACCTCTGCGGCGGCGTTCCGGATTGCCAGAAGGGAAAAGCTGAAAACCGTGCGGGTGACCGGAATCATCGGCACGCTGCTTTCGGTTTTATTTGTCATTGTGCAGCTTGTTCCGCGGCTGACTGCGATGGAAGCCATGGGCAGCGAGGCGTTTCTGCTGCTTTCCTTCTGGTGCCTGCTCGGCTTTGTATTCTACTGGCGCACGATTACGCGCAGTACAATCGCCGAATACAGCGGTATTGTCACATCCGGTGTCGTACTGTTCGCGCTGCTGCTCTATTCGGCGTTTCTTTGGCTTGCAAAGCGCATTGCCGCGAAGGAAACTGTGGAGGATATGCATTCCACGCTGATCAGCGGCGGCATCGTGCTGCTGGCGCTTCTCTTTGCCGGACTGCTGATTATGATTTATGTGCAGAATCTGGTGCGGAAGAATCAGGAGGCTGTTGAGCATGAGAAAATCCGTGCGATTGAAGGCAATCTCGCAAAAAGCCGGTTCCTGTTCAATATGTCCCATGATATCCGCACGCCGATGAATGCGATCATTGGATATACCAAGCTGGCGTTGAAGGAAAACGATCCCGACGCACTGCATCGGTATCTCGGGAAAATCGACCGCTCCAATCAGCACCTGCTGACGCTGATCAATGATATTCTCGAAATGAGCCGGATTGAAAGCGGCAAAATGGAAATCGAGAATGTTCCTGCGGACCTCCGGCGGGTATTCGGCGATATCTACGAGCTGTTTGAAGAACAGATGAAGCAGAAGCGGATGCATTTTGAGATTGATACATCGCAGGTCAGAGACAGCTTTGTTCTGTGCGATGTCAAGAATCTGAATCGCGTCGTGCTGAATCTGCTGAATAATGCGTATAAATTCACGGCGGAGGGCGGACGCATTACTGTCTCCGTGATGCAGAGCGAATCCTCGGCGGAAGGCACGGGCTCCTATGAAATTCACATTGCCGACAACGGCATCGGCATGTCGAAGGAGTTTGCAGAGCGGATGTTTCATCCCTTTGAACGGGAGCGCACCTCCACCGTCAGCGGGATTGAGGGCACCGGTCTGGGATTGTCCATTACCAAGAGCATTATGGACCTCATGGGCGGTACGATTGAAGTGCAGACGGCGCCCGGCAAGGGTACGGAAATCATCCTGCGGCTGACCTTAACGCTGACAGAGGAACCGGAAACGCAGCCCGCGAAAACAGATGCTGCGGATGCCGCGCAGTTCGATGTCACCGGAAAGCGGCTGTTGCTGGCAGAGGACAATGCGGTCAATATGGAGATTGCCGGCATGATTCTGACGCAGGCAGGCTTCGAGGTTGAAACCGCTGAAAACGGACAGATCGCGCTGGATATGCTCTCTGCATCCGAAGCAGGGTACTATGATGCCGTACTGATGGATATTCAGATGCCGGTCATGGACGGCTATACGGCGACAAAAAAGATTCGCGCGCTGCAAAACAAGGCGCTTGCGGAGATTCCGATTCTTGCCATGACTGCCAATGCGTTCAAGGAGGATGCGGAGGAGGCTGCAAAGGCGGGGATGCAGGCGCATATCTCAAAGCCGATTGATGCAGAGCTGCTTGTCAGGACATTGAAAGAGGTTCTGATGCAGCACGGCGGCAGTTCTGCAAAATAAACAAAAGAGCCCCCGTTTCGGTTCAATGGCCGGAGCGGGGGATTCATATTGCGGATATCTCCATTGCCGTCAGAACGTCGCAAAATCCATAGAAAAAGGCAAGCCGAAAAGAATCCGCCGCGCCGCAGCGGGCATGTCAGATGTTCCAGTGAATATGAATCTCCCGCTGACCGGTTTCGTCGGTCAGACCGATCTCTATGTACGAAAGGAACTCGTCCGCGACCGTGCGGTCCAGTATATCGAAATGCATATACTGTTCGGGCAGCGCCTGCTGTCCGGCAGCTTGCTTCATCTGTTCACGGGTATCCTTGATCTGCCGTTTGATCTCCTTCATCCGGCGTGCGATCTCCTGTTCCTCCTCCGTGAGATGCTGCCGGAACAGACTGTAATCCGCCTCGGAAAGCAGACCGTCGAGCTTGTCCTTATACATCTGTACCAGACGGTTCTGCGCTGCTGTCTGCTTCTCATTCAGCTTTGCAAGGCTGTTTTCCAGCACCGTAAGCTGCTCCTCATAGAGATTTGTGAACCGGATTTCATCTGACTGACAGTATTGTCCGACAATCCGGTTCAGCTCTGCCAGAATGGTTTCCTCGAGCACCATGCCGCTCATTGTCTTTGCATTCGGACAGTTCATCGCGCCGGTTTTATACGATGCACATTGCAGTCCGTAATACTTGATTGTTTTGGATTTGTTATAGTAGACATTGCGCTTCATCGGTCTGCCGCAGACTGCGCACCGCACCTTGCCGGAAAGCGGCGGGAGCTCCTGCATCCGGCTGCCGACTCTGGCGCGGCTGTGCAGACGTTCCTGTGCCCGCGCCCATGTTTCCGCGCAGATGATTGCCTCGTGTGCGTTCGGGATGCGTACCCAGTCTGCCGGATCGACCTTCCTGCGTTTCCTGTTTTTGTAGCTGACATGATGTGATTTGCCCTGCACGAGCGTACCGGTATATACTTCGTTTGCCAGAATTTTCGCTACGGTCGAGAGCGCCCACAGACCGCCGGCGCTGCTGTTCTCCGCATTGCAGTTCGTATAGTATGAGCCGTGCTGCCGCTTATATGCGCTCGGGCTTGCAATGCCTTCCGCATTCAGCCTCTGCACAATATGACGGTAGCCTTCGCCCTGCACATACAGATCAAAGATCATCTGTACGACCGGCACGGTCTCCGGATCGGCAATCAGATGATGCCTGTCATCGGGGTCAATCCTGTATCCGTAGGGTGCGAAGGAGCCGACAAACTGTCCCTGCTCACGCTTGTAGGCGAGCGTCCGCCGGATTTTGGATGAGATATCCTTGACGTACATCTCATTGTAAGCGGAGGTGAAAAGCCGCATGGTGCCGAAGCTCTCGCTGTCGGTATCGGCATTGTCCGCAAGTCCGATGAACCGCACGCCCCATTCGAGAAACTTGTCGTTGAGATACATCTCGCTGATCAGCGTGTCGCGTGAAAAACGGCTCTGATCCTTGCATAAAACAATGTCCACATTGCCCGCTTCACAGTCCCTGAGCAGCCGGTTGAATGCCGGACGGTTTCGGTCCGTTCCGCTGTAGCCGTCGTCGATGTAAATTTCATAGATATCCCAGTTCCGCTCGCGGCAGTATTCCGAGAGCATCGCCTTTTGATTTTGAATGCTGATGCTGTCAGCGCTGTTTTTGTCCTGATCCTCAATGGACAGACGGCAGTAGATGCCGACCTTCGGCATGGCGGTTCACCTCCCTGCCAGCCGGAATATGCAGCATCAGCCTGCTTTCTTCATTCGCTTGCCGGCGAGCTTTTCAACCTTCTGTGTGACATTTTTGCGGAGCTGTTCACGGCTCTGCGCCGCATAACTGCTGCGGATTATGATTTTTGTTTTCATGATGATCCCTCCTCTCGCAATCATATGTTTCTGCTTCGCAGAATATGTGCTGCATGATTTGCTCATTCACATGTTAAGAAGGTCAGGAAGTGCTGCTGTGTCCGTGGATAATCGCTGTGACAGTGTATCGGACGACTGCCCGCGGATACTGCCGGATATAAAAGAGCCCGCCTGATTCTGTGATCAGACGGGCATTTTTATTGTATACGCAAAACGGTTTTACGGCAGGATTTCCGCACCGCCCCATTCTACAACTGCAAATCCCTTTCTTTCAAAGGGTTCCAGCTCCTGCGGTTCGATCTCCACAGGTTCTTCAAGCGGAACATACGCCATGAAGATGCGGCATTCGCTGTCCGGCGCGGGCGTAATTGTCATTTTGGCGGTATCCGTGTAGACATCGCCCTGGAAGGCAATGAGATTATACGTGTTATGCTCCAGCTTCGGCAGCCAGTAAATGATAAACTCGTTCATTTCCTCCTCGTTCAGACCCATATAAGTCAGCTTTTCTTTCAGAAAACGCTCCGTATCACTGCCGGCAATGCAGAAGCCCTTTGAATAGTCAAATCTGGTCCGGCAGTTTACGGAATCCCAGAACAGGTATCTGTGATGTGACCCGTCCGCTTTGTTCAGGAGCGTGCCGTCCGGATACGCGGTCACATCCCAGCCGCCGTTGTATTTCGGATAGGTTGTGTAAAGCTCGGATTCGGTCAGCTCCAGCTCCACATGCACATCAGTTTCCTGCTCGGGATAAAGATAGATTACAGGTTTGCCGCCCATCATACTGAATGTGACCGTCATTGTGACATTGTCCTCTTCATAAATTCTGATCCAGCCGTACTGCCCGTCGTACTGTGTAAACACCCAGTACGGATTATCCTTCTGATATCCCGTTTCAATGAGGCGTGTGCCGCCCGGGATGAACGCAGCGGCTCCATAGCTTTCATCAGGACCGCGATACAGATTCAGACCTTTTCCGTTTACCGTAAACTGAGTACCGTAGGTCAGATGCACTTCCGGTTCCACATAATCAGGTGCTGTTTGTGTCAGCAATGCCTGTTTCATCAGGCTGAGGTCGGCGGCATTCAGCGTATTGTCGTTGCAGAAGTCTGCTGCTTTCCAGTTTGCAAGCTGCGTATCCGGAGCGATGAGAAGCCATTTTCGGAGCAGAATGACATCCGTATGATTCAACGCGCCGTCATCGTTCACATCGCCGGTCGGTTTTGCTGCTGCGGGTTCCGGCACGAGCCAGCCGCCGTCATCGGTGATCAGGCAGAGCATGGCAATGGTGTTGCCGAAATAGGAATCTGTGCCGATGTCCATAACTTCCTTGCGTACCGAATCATGCCACTTGGTATCGCCGGCTGCTGCTGCGGAGAGCATCAGCGGGGCAGTGAAGCAGAGATCGTCCCAGTCTGCGACCGCCCTGCCGTCCGGCGTATAGCCCGCCATAATCTTTTCCGGATTGCCGCCCGTTTCCTTTACGAAAAACGCATTGACAGTTTCCGCATATTTTTTTGCATCTGCGTTTTTGCCGACGAGCGCATCTGTACTGATACGCCACGGAACACGGCAGGAATTGTATTCGTAGACACCGTCATTTTCATTTTCAAGGAAGTTTGCGGGCGCCGGAATCCACTCGCCGCTGCTGTTCTTTATGATGAAATCCGGCAGCAGACCGGTCTGATATTTCTCTACAAAATGATTGATAATGCCGTAGGTGTTGTCATACAGCTGCATCCAGCGTTCATCGCCGGTCACGCCGTAAAACACCGGAAAATACTGCATGATGAAATCTGAGGCGCGTGTCGCGGTGTAGTATTTGTCATTTTTATCGACATCATATGCCCAGTCACCGAGCCTCAGAATGTTGTCATCATGGCTCACATCATATTGCATAATGTCATTGATGACTAGCTCTGCTGCCTGCCGGTAATTGATGCTGCCGCTGCTGCCCCAGATCGTATCAGCCAGCAGCAGGGCATAGGCGATGTCCAGATCACCGTCCGTTGCGGAATCCGCACCGTTGGAATCAATGAGTTCCTTGCCGTTGTCACTCTGCTGCCACGCCATCAGATGTGCCCCGATGCTGCTCGGATGCGCCAGGTAATAGCGGTACATGCCGTCGAAGATGTCCTTTGCCTGATTGTCATAGTCTGACATCAGTGCCGCGATCAGCATGCCGTAGCCATGGGCTTCGGAAACAGTGACTTCGACTGTGGTATGCGCCTCTGCATATTCCTGCTCTCCGTAGAACACATAGTACTGGTCTTCGTTCTTTACATACGGATTTTTGCGCAGATAGGTTTCTTTCCATGCACTGTAATACGCTGCCGTGTCACTGCTCAGTGCCTGTGCCGATGCAGGGGACGGTATGCTGTTCGCGTTCAGAAACAGCATACAGCCGAGTAATGCAGATAGTTTCTTTTTCATGGTGCTTCCTCCCATCTTAACACATTGCATATCTTCCGAGTCCGGTTTGCGGAATCGTGATTGCCCGATCGGGAAAGGAACAGATTTCCCTCAACTTTTATCGCTATTATAGCATAGAATTCCACGAAATGCAATGGGGCAGAAAAAACATCATATATCATTTTACGACAGGGGAAATGACGACATTCTCTTTGTATATTTTTATAGAATATCTGATAGATTACTGCAATAGCGGACTGCTTTCTTTTGTAAAAGCAAACGGCAGGGCGCAAAGCCCTGCCGGAAGCATTCTGTCTGTGATGTACAGCCTTAATCAGTGAGGCATGTGATAAATCTCTGACCGCTGAAATATCCGCTGCCGTCATATTGCGTGTAGGCGATATAATAGTCTGCAAATGTTACCTGATTGTCGTTGTTCAGGTCGGCTGCCTCTCTGATGATTGTCATGTCCTTGCCGTTCGTATCGAAGTAACCTGCATAAATCGCCCAGATCGAATCGACATCCGTCATCGTGATTCTGCAATCACCGTCGATATCGCCTGCCATGACCGGACGCTGAATGCTGTCGATGCTCCACCGCTGGTTCTGTCCGTTTTCATCCCGGAATTTCAGATAGGCATGCTGCTGACCGTCGCTGCCGTATGATCTGGTGACGGTTGCCTGAACATCCCAGCGGATGCGGCACTGGTTATCGGCGTTGCAGTCTGCAAATTTCAGGGTATTGCCGCTGACTTCGGTCACAAATATGACATGTGAGCCGTTTATGACACGGAGCTGGTCGCCGAACCGGAACTGGAAGTTGGTTTTATACGGTATATTCATCCATACACCGTCATCCTCCGTGCCATCTGTCTGATCGGCGTTGAAGCCGAAGAAATCTGCTGCCAGCTTTCTTGCAAAGCCTGCGCACTGCCGGTATTTCAGCCCCTTCATATGATAAGGGTACGGCGTGTATGATTCATATTTGTCCCTGACCTCGATGCCGGCAGGATATGAATTGCACATGCTTGTCGTGGAATGATCCTCACAGGGTCTCCATGAGCACTGCTCCGGAAGTCCGCAGTTCCAATAAAATCCTGCGCGATACTTATTCATTTCACCGTATTTCCAGTAAGTTTGTGCAGCAGGCATGAATGCAGTGCCCTGCGTGGTTGTTGAGAGGTTGTATTTTGCGGATGCGGGCATGGTTGCTGCACAGGCTGCGATTGCCGCTGCAATGAGGACAGCACTGATTTTTGCTTTGCGAATGTGTTTCATATTGATCTGCTCCTTACGGTAATAGATTCTGATGCATACCGGTATTTCAGGCTGCACCTCTACAATGATACCATATTTGCTTCCGGAATACTATGCACAAATTTATGACAGATGTCTGATATTCTATAACCTTGCTGTCGGCTTGCAAAAAAACAGCAGGCTGCCGCGCCTGCTGTTTTGCGTTATCCGGATATATAAAGATTCCTTATCCGACATGATACACCGAAAACCAATATTCGTAATCCTTCGGAATGGGTGTGCCGGGCGAACAGTAATAGGTGTGGAGCACATCTTTGGAATGATCAGCTTCATCCTTGTTCCCCTTGCAGCCGAAGCAGTCATACCGCCACTTGATGCCTGCATCATCGAGAATTTTGCCGATCTCAGTCAGTGTACCTGCATGCGGGAGCGGCGGAATCTTCACCATTTCCTCCTTGTCATTGTCACGCGCAACATAAACAGCTTTATTCAGATTATCAAAGAAGGCGACTTCTCCGGACGCAAAATAATCTGTGCTGATGTAAATGATGTCGTATGTGTTTTCAATGCCTCTGCGTTCGAGATCGGCAGCGATTTCCTCGTAATTCTCTCCGGCAGAACCGAAAAAGGCATCGAAGAGCGCCAGACTGTTTTTCTCTTCTGCTTCTTTGGCAGCTGCTTCGGCAGCTTCCTTTGCTTCCTTTTCACGCTTTTCGGCTTCTTCTTTTTCTGCCCGTTTCGCGGCTTCAATGCTGTTCAGCTCGTCTGCTGCCTGATCGAATTGCTCCCGGTCATAGATATAGATGTCGTCTATCGTCTGAATGATGCCGGAATGTTTGTAATATGTCACCTCAATCAGTTTGTTGGATTTCTGACATGCGTCAATATAATCTGCGGCTGCATCCGCATACAGATATACGCTGTTTTTGCTGTAGTATGCAAAATCGGCTTTTAAGCGGCGTGAAGGACCGTGCTGCCTGAACGTAATACGAAAGAAATCGTCGTCGCCGATGCGAAAGTTCTTTCCGTTGATTTTCACTGTTTCTGTTTCACGGTCGAGCGCATCGCGGATCAGAGCATAGTTGTATTGCAGCCGGAGCGGTTTTTTGCCATTGAGCCGCAGTTTGTCGAACCGTTCTGTATAAGGCAGTGCCTGAATCACAACGAGAAAGATCAGCAGAACCGTCAGAATCTTTTTGCACAGCGGACTTTTGATCGCTTCGAGCAGATCGGCACGCATGGTTTTTCGGGAATCCGGAATACAGAGTACCGCGATCATCGTCAGGAGGATGATCCCGAAGAAAAAGCCGTTTGTAGACATATCAATCAGAATCCAGAACGGCGAATTGGTTTTCGCACAGTGATCCGCGAGCCACAGCTTGAAGCCGATGATCGCGGCAAACATCACGGCTGTGAGGATGATAACACCGGCATTGTATTTTGTTAGTTTTTTCATGATTTTACTCCTGATTCTGTCAAAAACAATTTCACACACGAAACCATGTGTGCATTGGCTGTCATTTGCGTGAGCAGGGGAGCCGTTCAGATGAGCTTTGCGATGATGCGCAGAATATGGATCACATCATCTGCTTCGACCTTGCCGTTTCGGTCGGCATCCGCCTTTGCTTTGCCCTGCTCGTTGATGACGACGGTGCTGTCCTCGGCGACAAACCGCGCGAGGAGGACGGCATCGCTGACATCAATCACACCGTCGCAGTTGATGTCGCCGTTTTGAATGTTCTGCTGCTTTTCAGGCTCCGTGCCGGATGCAGTATCCGTGAAGCCGTTTTCTTTGAATGCGACGCTGCCGGTGCTGTGATCATATGCGCAGAAGGATGCTCCCGCACGCTCCGGATGATCGAGTGAAAGATCGGGGTCGCATTTTTTCAATACCGCCATGACATCCGTCAGATTGACCGTCTGGCTGACAGTGCCGTTCGCTGCATCAAGCTGATTCTTTTGGCTGACGAACCAGTATGGGCCGCCGGCGGTTTGTCCGGCAGATGCAGGTGCGCTGTATATCCAGATGTCGTACATGGTACTGCCGATCTTTTCCGTGCCGGTTTTCCGGAAATACCGCGGCATGCCGCCCTTCATTCCGTCGGTGATGAAAACCGAGACAGACGGATTGCTGAATATGCACCGCACGCCGACGGCAACGCTGCCGGTCGCATTGACATCTGCGGTATACCGATAGCATAGCGTGGAAGATCCCCGCATGTCAAAATCCGTCTGACCGCACTCGCATCCGACATCATATGCATTTGTCCAGCTTGCAGTATATCTGCCATTGTCTTGATATGCAAATTCAGATGCGAGCTCCGTGCCGTAGTGTGCCGGAAGCCAGTAATATCCGTCCGCGGGTTCCGCAGCCGGTGCGACGGTTTCAGCTTCATTCTGCACCGGTGTGTTCTTCGTAAAATTCACGGTGCCGCTGCCGTTTTCGACCTCGGCAAACAGACTGACATATCGGAGTGTGTATGAATCCAGATGATATTGCAGCAGATCGGAAAGAATATCCGTGATATTATGCGATGCCGAATACGTATCCTCCGGATTCTTCGGCTTCTGATTCGTTTTGCGAATCACGCGGAACTGCTTTCGGTTTACTTTTTCAAACGAACCGCCGAGAACCATTGAGATGTTGGTTTCATAGACATCATAGCCGATGCCTTCGATTGTGATCTCGCCGCATTTGGTATCGGTTTCCGGACGGGTCTCGCCCCATGCATCAATGATCTGCACCTCGCTCTGACGTCCGGATGCTGTCAGATCGTCCGCCAGCAAGGCAACGACACCGACGCTTGCGTTGCCGGTGAAATCTGCCGTTGCGGTATAATCGTAATGAATGAATTTGTACCGTCGGGAGATGTCTGCATCCATACGCTTGCAGCAATCAAACAGGGTGCGTCCGCCGGCAGGGATGTTTTCCCAGGTCGCAGTGATACCGTTCGCGGCATTCCGCGCGACCCATGCAGTGCCGTCCTCCGGCGTCTGATAGAGCTCCCAGTTGAAATCGTCATACATCGCGCCGGTTTTCAGGCGGAAAGGCTGCTGTTCGGGCGTGCCGGATTCAAAGCTGCCGCTGATTGCGCTGTCCGCAGGGATACTGACTGAATATCCGCCCTTCTCCTGCTTTTCGGCGACAAAGTGCGCCAGCGTTTCGAGTCTGCCGACGGGCAGACCGCAGTTTGTCCAGCCTTCCAGATGATAGCTGAGCCAGAAATTGATATTCATACCCTTTCTGACGGTATTCTCCACCGGAATGCTCCAGTATTCAACATGCTTGTTCTCCGGATGCAGCAGGCTTTTGCCTGCCTCGCAGCGGTAGATTTCATATTCGCACTGTTCGGCGGACATGGTGCCGACCGGTTTTTCGGCAGGCTTCGGGCGCGTACCGTCCCAGTCCCAGATGAGATAGAAGTCGATCTCGGGCTCGGAGAGCGTGCCGCAGACGCCGCGGTATCCGTCCGCTGTGTTGGGCTGCGGCTGCCCGACACTGATCGTGGCGCTGCCGTATCGTTCCCAGTCGAAACCGGGCGCAAATAATTGTTTTTCGGTTTCTGCCTGTCCGGAAAGGACGGCGGACGGCGTGTTGTCAGATGCCGCAGCAGGAAGTGCCGGTACAGCATTGATTGCAAAAACGGCAGTGCTGAGAATTGAGAGCAGTCTTTTGTACAGCATAGCTGGATACCTCCTTTGGGTTATCACATTACGTCGGTTTTCGTCGGGGTATAACCCGATAATCATATCATACCACAGAGTTTGCAAAAAAACAATACACAATTTGCAGAATGACTGGATTTGCGGCTAAATGATATATCATCTATCGCTGAGACCGGCTTCCCCTGTGTCCGCGCTTTCTGTTTCCGGAAACGATGCCGGAATATGACGAAAAAGTATATTGCCGGTTTACTTGACATTTTCAGAAAGCTGTGCTATAATGAGCACATCAACGGGAACAATCCCGCAAATCAAATTTTGACGAACGAAAGGGTGAAAACGATGAACGCAATCATGAACAATGCCGAGCTGACCGCAGGGCGCCTGTACAGTGAGCGATATCAGCATATGAGCTTTTTCCGATATGGAGAGAGCGCTGTTGTGCTGCGCACAGAACATACAGGTATTTGTTCAGCTGCCCTGACGGGGCGCGCATAGATTGTGTTTCAACGGAAACCGCCTTCTGAAAGAACAAAACCGTCTGTGTGCAGTATGGAATGTACACAGACGGTTTTTATGTTTTTCAGAAAGGTGGTATTTTTATGTCTTCCGCAGCTCCGACGATCAATCTGACGGCAACCGGCGCGAATATCAAAGCATTGCTCAGGCGCAGGGGGCTCAGGGTAGCCGATGTGCAAAACAGATGCGGATTCAATACGCCGCAGGCAATCTTCAAATGGATGAGAGGTGATACGATGCCCTCGATTGACAATATGGTGATTCTGGCAGATATACTGGATGTAACCATAGATGAGATTCTCATTCTGAATTGAATCCTCCGCCCTTGCAGAGCGGAAATATACAGATGATTTTTGTTTGTATGGTGATCGTCGTCTAACGGCAGGACATCAGATTGTGGATCTGAGAATACGGGTTCGATTCCCCTCGATCACCCTGCGGGCAGTGCCCGCTTCCGTATTGTGTTCCGGAAGCATCCGGTTCACAATAAGGTCCATTTGTTTCCGGCAGCTTTTCGGTTACCGGAAACGCATTTGGGTAAGTACGCATAGCGGCGATTGCAGCGGACTGTAAATCCGTCACATAGAAACACCGCAGGTTCGAGTCCTGCCTTACCCATCAGCAGTGCCGCAGCCGTTTTGATTCTCCGGCGGCGATACTTGTCACTTTGGCATGTACCGCTCTGGAGAGAGCCGGCAGGCATTCTCATTTCTATATCAGAATCCGGCGCAGACACAGAGCAGATTACAAATTTGTAATTCTGCACATTTTTCAGAATGCATATGGTATGATAAGGTCAGCGAAAGACCGGTCAGTCTTCCGGAAAATTATGCGCAGCTGCATTGACGTGCATGAACCGGATGTGGTATAATAACGCTGTTGAAGCTGTTTTATGCTGAGGAAAAGCAGCTTTCATCAGACCGGAGAATGCAGTGCGGGGGAGTGTACATATGAATCAGCCAATCATGGTTTTCACAGCAGCAATGCTTTACCTTTGCATGACCGGATGCAGCGGCGGGGATCAGCTGACAACACAGAAAGACAGTGTGCCGATTATGCCGGCTGAAACAACGCAGTTCAGTGTGACGGGAGAAAGCAGTGCAGGTCATACGGAAGCCGTAACCACACTGACAGATACGCTGAACGGTCAGACGGAAACCGCATCTGCCGAAAGCCGGACTTCTGCCGCAGCAGAAACAGCCCCGACAGCGGCAGTATCGCAGACAGATGCGGAAACAGCAGCAATTCCGCAGGCACACAGGACGCAAAGACGCTGTACGGAAAATGGGAAACGGTTTCCTTCGCCAAAAGTACCGGCGAACATGTGACATATGATCTGTCCGATCCGGTTCACAGAAGCTATTATGTGGGACTGGATCTGCGCAGCGTCGGGCAGTCTGCGCTGACCGTCGGGACGGAGCGCTTCCCCGCGACGATTGCCGTCAACGGCGATACGCTTTTTGTCTGGAAAGCAGCCGGCAATTCCGGCAGCATGGATTTTCAGATCAGCAGGGACAGAGACCGCCTGACCGTTGAACTGATGAACGGGAGAATCACAGCAACGCTGAAACCGGTCAGAACGGATTTTGCGATCAAACCGTATCAGAAAGCAGCGGAAGAACCGGAGTGCCCCTTTTCCGCATCGGATCTGACCGGTGACTGGTCTATGCCGGGTACCTTCGGATCAAGGAACAATACGCTGCATGTCAACGCAGACGGCTCGGTGATTCTGCGCTATGCAGCAGGCGGCTCACGCAGCGGAACCGTCCGGATCGACAGAGAAGATCAGACGGACGGTACGCCCAATTATTATTATTCGCTTTGTGATGACACCGGAATACCGTGGATGCGATTCCCTTGTGCCGCAGTCTCTGCCGATCATATTTATACAGAGGACGGCGGAACGGAGTTTGTGCGTCTTAGCTTTGCGGATATTGCTGTCGGGAAAATGGAAAATCTGAACTTCCTGATGTCCTGCATGAGCGGCGGAGGCGGCGATCTGGAGATCGACCGCGACATGACGGTCAAAGTGGCGGATGAAGCCGACGGATCGGATCGTACCTATGCACTGGTCAGAGACGAACGCTTTGCGATCAACAGCCTCGGAAAAGCTGCATTCGAGTGGCTGCTGGAGGAGACAACATCCGTTGAAGTCAGAGCGCAATGGCAGGCTGCGCTGGATGACTGCTTGATTGAGCAGGACGGACAGACCTATGTTCTCATCAGCCAAGCGCACGGTTTTTATCGCTTTGAAACCGAACACGGCGTAACGGTCACGGAAGAATCCGAAACCGCCTTTTCTGCGGAAACCCGTGATTCGGATATGATGAACGGCAGAGGCAGTGCGCATTTCGTATGTGACGGCTCCGGCTGGACAATCGACAGTTATGCATTCAACTGAGCAGAATATACCGTAAAACGAACAAAAAAGCATCGCCTTGCATGAGGTGATGCTTTCAGTCTGTCGAGAAACCTACGGCGATGAAAAAGTGGGGTCTGGGGATATGTCCCCAGCGGGGTCGAGGGGCAGAGCCCTCGTCGCGCTCCGCAGAGCGCGAAACTCTCCTTTTTGCGTTCTTTTAGGGGAAGAAAGGGGATTGGGGGAAGTACCCCGTAGGGCTGCTTCCCCCATTCCGTAATCGCATTCGCGCAGCGGATACCTTATTTTCCCAATACAAATTGACTTTTTCGACAAGCTGAGGACGCTCTGCAAAAGAGCGTCCCTTAGCTGAACGATTACGCTGTCAGCTTTTTATAATACATCTGCTGAAACCAGTTTTTGCATACAGATGAAAGCATCACAGTTACAACAATGTAGATCCAGCAGTATCTTATACTGATCACTCTGAACAGAAGAATCCCGATCAAAACTGTGAGAATACTATAAGCAACCTGTTCCTTCACAACAGCGTTGTTCAGCTGCCGGACCACATCCCTGCCGTCCGAGGGATTCGGCGCGTTTTCGATATGATCGGCAGCCCCTTTTGCACCGGAGCAGCTGCGGAAATCCATGCTGCATTGCTCCGCCGCCTGTGCATAGTTTTTATGATCAAGAATCTGCCGGACAGCAGCGCGGATGCCTGCGGCAGAATCATCCCGTAGCATCTCCCCCGCCCCGATCTCAGCAACTTTTCTGGCAACTGCCTGCTGTTCATTCGTCTGCGGATACAGCACCATCGGCGCAGCCATATACAGACTTTCCGATACACTGTTCATGCCGCAGTGTGTGATAAATACACTTGTCCGCGCAAGTACATCCAGCTGATCGACATAAGAAAAAAACTTTACATGATCCGGCAGTTCGCCAAGTGCGCTCCGGTCGATCGCTTTGCCGCAGGAAATGATCACATCAACCGGTTCATCCCGCAGTGCCTCAATGCAATGCTGATAAAAATCCGGACGGTCATTGATCACCGTGCCCAGAGAAATATAAACGAGCGGGCGTGCCGCCTTTTTCGGCTGCTGTTCAGAAAAAACCGACGGACCGACAAACGCATAATGATCTGAAAAGCTCTCCGCATACGGCTGAAACCGCTTTGATGTATACACAACAGAATCCGTCGAATTATCGCTCTGCACAAGCGACAGAAACCCTTTCGCCTCAAAGCCGTGATCTTTCAGTTTACGAAATTCCTTCTGAATCCGCGGCAATCCGAACAGCAGCTCTGCGATTTCTTTCGGGCTGTTCTTCATATACTGCGATGAAAGCTGATTAAACGCAAACGTACTGGTCGAAACAACAAGCGGAACATGATATTTCCATGCACTGAGTTTGCCCCAGAAGCAGGCAGAATCTGCGTAAACGACATCCGGCTGAAATGACTTGTATTCACTGTCAAGAAAATCTGTCATACTGATGGTAATGCGAATATCCTGAATGCTCATTTCGGTCGTCGAAACATTCCGGAGATTCTCTTCTTCCTGCCTGCTGAGTTCCGGCAGGAAACGGTCACAGGAAACATACTCTGCGCCCGTTGCAGCGATCTTTTCGCGGAATTCCGCAAACGAATAAAACCGTACCTTATCGCCGCGGGAAACAAGTTCCTTGGCAACAGGCAGAATCGGATTGGTATGTCCGTGCGCAGGAATGCAAAAAATCGCAATCTTTTTCATTTGTTTTCATCCTCCGAAGAAAAAGCAACACCGTATAAATGAGACAAGGTATTTTTCGGCGGGATCGCAATGCCGCGTTCTTCATCTCCAAGCAGAAGCAGCGTATCGCCCGGCTTGATGCCGAATACTTCACGCGCCTGTTTCGGGATCACGATCTGACCCTTTTCACCGACGGTTGCGGTCCATACATATTTTCCTTTTGGTATGTCCATGACTACTCCTCCTACAAGTATGATTTGTATAACTTATTATGCCTCATAACATGCAGTTTGTCAAGAGGATTTGAGAATAATTCTTCTGCATATGTTCCGGTGTAAGAATTAGTCTTTGTGCGTAAGATTCTGCGCATATAAAACAAATTGATATAAAAATATAGAGAAGTTGCACGCAAATGTGCAACTTCTCTCAGCCTATCGAAAAAGTCCAGCGCAAGCTGGGCTTTTTTGCAATTTTGTGGTATAATACCGTCTCAACAGTTATACTTCGGAGTATACACTTTACGGCAACTATCTGGTTAAGCCCGGTACAACATATGCCGTCGCAACCCGTCTTGCACCGTCGATTGCCGTATCGAAACCCAAAGGCACTGTGATACCGGAGGACAAAGTGCTGCGCGCGATCTGGTATACCGACAAGGAGGGCGGCATCCGTGCAGACGGCAGTGCAGACCTTGTTCCGGATCACGATTTTGCGCTGTATGCCCGTTCCGAAATTGTCGGATATCATTTGGTTACCTTTGATCCGGGTGACGGTGAACTCTCTGTTTATGAAGAATCCACAGAGCATGCCGGTATGATATATACTACAACGAAGGCTGCATATTCCAGTTCTTCCAGTAGCTCGAGCGCGAAGAAGCCCGGTTCCAATCAGATTTTGGTATATGAAGAAAGCTGCTACGGCTTGCTGCAAAAAGCATATCAGACCGGAAAAGCATTCCTCGGCTGGTTTACGGAGCTGATCGGCGGCACACAGGTGACGGAGGATACGATCTTCAACGGCACGAGCGATCAGACGCTGTATGCGCATTACGGCGAAAAGAACGCCCCGTCGGAGAGCACGACGACCACTACAACATCTGCGACGAAGCCGACTACTACCACCGCGACGACAACATCCACAACCAAGGCAACTACCACCACCACGACGACAACGTCCACGACGAAGCCGACCACTACCACCGCGACGACAACATCCACAACCAAGGCAACTACCACCACCACGATGACAACATCTACAACCAAGGCAACTACTACCACCACGACGACAACATCTACAACCAAGGCAACTACTACCACCACGACGACAACATCTACAACCAAGGCAACTACCACCACCACGATGACAACATCTACCACGCAGCCGACGACGACTACCACCACGATAACGTCTATGACCACAACCGAGGAAATCACCGCTTCGACCAGTGAAACGACAGAGCCGAAAACGGAATATCTGCTCGGTGATCTGGATGATGACGGCAAGGTCAGCGTAGAGGATGCACAGCTTGCGCTGCTTGCCTATGTTGATGCGATGTCGGGACTGGAAAGCAATCTGACGGAAAAGCAGAAGCTCGCGGGAGATATCAACGGAGACAAGGAAATCTCGGTTGAGGATGCACAGACGATTCTGATCTATTATGTCAGAAATACGCTTTCGAGTGAGTCTGTGACATGGGATGAACTGCTCGGCAGAAAGCCCGCGGAAGCGCTTCCGTTCCGGACAAAACTGAGGGATTTGTTC
>JAEEGL014893257.1_pt1 | contig 41538 bp, 38 predicted proteins | sample 9134231 | NCBI WGS metagenome assembly JAEEGL01 (sample SAMN16246548, study PRJNA631951) | gut metagenome | biome: gut microbiome; feature: rumen; material: fiber-attached | host: Bos | place: Iran: Karaj | collected 2018-10
CCGCTGGGTGTGCTCGGCATCATTCTCGGCATCATTCTCATCAGATATTTCTTCCGCATCAAAGTCTCGGACGAAAGCCGCCGGTTGCAGGAACTGGCCGAAGCCGACGCGCACCAGAAGCCGCACATGATGCACCTGCAGGTCGACAATAAGGCGCTTGACGGCAAGACCCTCCTGCAAATCAAGGAATTCCTCGCCCGCGACTTCGTCATTTCGCGCATCCTCCATGACGGCCATGTCTCCATTCCGAACCGCGATACGGTGTTCCGGGTGGGCGACCAGCTCTTCTGTGTCTGTGCCGATGCCGATGCCGAAGCCATCTCCGCCTTCATCGGCCCCGTCATCAAAGTCGACTGGCAGAAACAGGACCGGCCGCTGGTGTCGCGCCGCGTGCTCATCACGCGTCCCGGCGTCAACGGACGCACCCTGGGCCAGATGCACTTCTCGTCAATCTATGGCGTCAACGTCACCCGTATTTCCCGGGCCGGCATGTACCTCTTCGCCCACAGCCATCTGCGCCTGCAGGTGGGCGACCGCGTCATCGTGGTGGGTCCCGAAGACGCCGTCGACCGTGTGGCAGCCTATCTGGGTGATGCCCAGAAAGAGCTCGACCGTCCCAACATTCTCACCATGTTTGTCGGCATTTTGTTGGGCATCCTGCTGGGCAGCCTTCCCATCGCCTTCCCCGGCATGCCGACGCCGCTCAAGCTCGGCCTGGCCGGCGGCCCGCTCATCGTCGCCCTGCTCATCAGCAAGTTTGGCTATGCGTTGCATCTGGTCACCTATTCCACCACCTCGGCCAACCTGATGATGCGTGAGACAGGCCTGGCCATCTTCCTGGCCAGCGTGGGCATCCGGGCCGGCGCAGACCTGGCCGAAACCCTGATGCACGGCGGTTTGAACTATGTGTGGATAGGCTTCCTGATTACCATCATTCCCATTCTGGTGATGGGCGCCTTCGCCCGGCTGCACTACAAGATGAACTACCTCACCCTGATGGGCCTCATCGCCGGCGCCAACACCGATCCGCCGGCCCTGGCCTACGCGAACCAGACCGCCGGCAACGACGCCCCGGCCATCGGCTACTCCACGGTCTATCCGCTGACCATGTTCCTGCGCATCCTGACTGCCCAGCTGCTTATTCTGTTGTTTGCGTAGGGGGGGGATTGTTATGGAAATCTCCCGCCGGTCATCGCAGGTTGTCAATTATCTCAAGAGCATATGCTGCATCGGCGTGGTGTCTATCCACACCTTGTCCGACCGCGTGATGGTGAACGGTCAGAACCTTCTGCTGGAGAGCCCTGATTGGCCGGTCTTCATTCAGATTGTCTATCAGTTACAGTCTGTATTTGTGCCATGTTTCTTTTTTTTGTCGGGATTTCTGTTCTTTCTGAATTTCAAGGAAATGTCATGGGATTTCTTCCTGACGAAATGGCGAAAGAGGGTCCGGTCGCTGCTGGTACCGTATATCGTAGGCAACATTGTCCTGCTCGTGATGCTGTATGTCGCAAAACGTGTGACAGGCGGGACGGTGGCCACCCAGTCAGTCGATCTATCCCTAAGAGGTTGGGCGTTCCTCAGAGCCGTCTTTTGGTGCCCGTTGGCCAACCCTGTGTTCTGGTTTCTGAGAGACCTGATGCTGGTTATGCTTGTCTCGCCGATTCTGTGTTTCCTGCTACTCCGGCTGAAATGGATTACGCTGGCCGTACTCGGCTTTCTCTGGCTCAGTACGCTTTGGCCGAGCGGCTTTTCCGGATTCAGTGCTGCATCGTTCTTTTTCTTTGCCGCAGGTGCGGCATTCAGCCTGTCCGGTGTCGATTTCGTTGAGTTTTTTACGGAAAAACGCATCGGCAGATGGTGCACCGTCTGCTACCTGTTGTTGTTCCCAATTGCCTTCTATACTGACAACGCCGTTGTGTTGAATGCTCTCATCTTCTTCAGCATACCCGTTCTTGTCAGGATGGTGGCCTCTGTCTCCCGTCCGGCCGATGCCAAACCTGTCATCGGCGCAGCGGCTGCTTTTTTTATATATGCCTATCACCATTACCCGCAAATCGCAGTGAAAACCGCCCTTTGCCTCTGGATCAAGCCCGAACATGCCGTCTGGAACTACGTCATTTTCTTTGCGACGGTGGCTTTGGTCTGCATCCTGCTCGGATTGCTCTATCGCGTGCTGGCCAGGTTTTTCCGGAAGTGGGTATGGATTTTTGTGGGGCGGTGATCCCCCATTGTTACTTTTCAAGCATTCGATGGGCCTATAGAAGGGGTGTCATGTATAGAGGAAGGTAGACCAGGCCGTCTTTGCTCTCAACGTCTTTAAAGTGCAGGACATAAGGCGTAGAGAGATACTGACCGAACTTCTTGATGCACTTATTAATGGAGGAGATGGTGTATTTTGTGCTGCTTTTGACCTCGATGGGGGAGATGTTGTGGCGTGAGGTAACATTTTTTTTCTGGATAAGGAAGTCTATCTGCATCCGGCTATCAGCATCCTTCTTAACTGGAGCGTAATAGAAGAAAAGTTCGTTGCCGGAGGCTTTGAGCATCTGTGCTACGATGTTCTCCACCAACATTCCTTCATTGATCTCCAGTTTGTCGAACATCAGTTTCTGGTAGATTTCATTTGTGACAATTCCCCGGGCGCTGAAGGCTAGAGAGATGAGAAGACCTGTGTCACAGAAGTAACATTTCAGGGCAGTCCTGTCCTCATTGAGCCGCAAGCCAATGTTGGGAGCCGTGGTATTGAAGCAGATGTTGGCAATCTTGGCATCGTCCAGCCAGAAGAATGCACTGTCGTATTCGCGCATTCGGGCCTCGTCCTTGAGAGCTGCCAAGACAAATTTTTTCTCTTTCTTCTGCAACTGTCCGGGAATAGCATCGTAGATGGCTGAAACGCGGGATGACAGGCCTCCTGCATATTTCTGGATATCGTTCTTGTACAGGTGCAGAATCTGGCGCTTGATGGCATCCACTTTTTGGAAATCCCGAGATGCAGTATATTCAGCTACGGCCTGAGGCATGCCACCGACTATCAGATATTGGCGGAAGTAGTGCATAGCCTCGCGGTGAAAATCGCCCATTGGCTTGAATCTCTCGAATTGGGCTTTGATGTAGGGCATCAGAACCTCATTTCCCATGGCCCAGAGGAATTCCTCGAAGTCCATCGGGTACATAGCGAGGGCATCCTCCTCTGAGGGGATGACGATATGCTCTACGTTTTTCTTGATAGAAATGAGGGAGCCTGTCTCCAGATAGTCGAAACGATAATCCTGCACCAAGGCCTTAATGGCCTCTCTGGCACGGGGACATTTCTGGACCTCGTCGAAAATGATGAGGGATTTACGAGGCGTAAGACGCTTTTTATAATGTAGCTGGATGTTCTGCAGGAGGGTGTCAATGTCCTCCAGATATTCATCGAACCAGTCCTTTACCCGTTTGGGCGCGATGCTGAAGTCTATGAGAATATAAGATTCGTATTCATTGCGGGCAAATTCCTCGGCAATCCAACTTTTGCCAATACGGCGCGCACCTTCAATCAGAAGGGCAGTGGTGCCGTTTTTTTCTTGCTTCCATTTAAGTAGCTTGTCGTAAATCTTACGTTTCATAATCACATTATCTATGGTTTTACAGATTGCAAATATACACCTTTTCGCGATTTTCAAAAAGGTCGTTTATACACCTTTTCGAGGTTTTAGTTTCAGCTGATATTTTGGAACCATAAATTAATTACCTTTGCGCAATTTATGTTCCGTGTTTATACATCGGAAAGTCGCATGCGCGCATGGCGCGTGCATTGGCGAAGCTATACATTCAAATGTGGGATAATGTAGTTTAAATACCTGCATTTCAGAGATATGAAAAGAATGGGCGAGTTCCTGCACAAAGAATATATGGGAGTCGCTCTTAATTAAAACATCATGAAGGTCTTTGCGGTCATCGTGACCTATAACGGGAAAAAGTGGTACGACCGGTCCATCGGCCGGCTCGCGACCTTCAATCCCGAAGTGGAAATCATTGTCGTGGACAATGCCTCGTCCGACGGCAGTGCCGGTTATATCCGGGAACATTTCCCGTCCGTTTATCTGATGGAGCCTGGCGAGAACTTGGGATTTGCCCGGGCGAACAATCTGGCGATACGTTATGCGCTCGACCATGGCGCCGACTATGTGCTGCTGCTCAACCAGGATGCCTGGGTGGACGAGAATACCATTGCCGGGCTCGTGGCTACGTTTGAGGAGAATACCTCGGTGGGCATTGCGGTACCGATGCAGCTTGACGGATCGGGCGCAGCGCTCGACTATTATTTCGCCCAGAATCTCTCCGGGCTTTTTGTGTCGGACGCCTACGGACACACGCTGCAAACTTACTATGACATCCGCTACGCCCCGGCGGCCGCCTGGATGGTGTCGCGCGCCTGTTTCGAAACGGTCGGCGGCTTCGATACCGACCTTTTCAGCCATTACGGCGAAGACGATAACTATAGCCAGCGCCTGCACTATCACGGCCTGCGCATGGTGGTGAGCACCCGCGCGGCGGTCTGTCACGACCACCGCTCCGTCAAGGAAGGGGAAAAGTACGATGGCCGCAAGTTGTGGAAAAAACGTAATCGCGGTCTGCCTGAAAAGATTACGTTGGCTGACATTAACCGTGCCGATATCCATATCGACCAGCTCGTCATGGCGGCGCGGGCGCGGAGCATTCTGGCCGCGTGCAGCTTCATGTTCGGGCAGAGCAGGGCCTATCGGGAGCGTGTCGCCTTGCTCAAACAGATCCAGGCTTCCCGTATCTGTAGTGCGGAAAAGGGACCGCACTGGCTATAACAAGAAAATACACTTCATTATGCAAGACGAACACTGGGATATCGTCATCCAGCCGAAAGACCGGCTGCTTTCGGTGGATTTCAAGGAAATATGGCGCTATCGCGACCTCTTTTCGCTTTTTGTCAAGCGCAACATTGTGGTGCAGTACAAGCAGACCATTCTGGGCCCGCTCTGGTACATCATCCAGCCGGCACTGACCGTGTTGATGTACATGGTGGTTTTCGGCGGTATTGCCGGTATTCCCACCGATGGGGTGCCGCAGCCGCTGTTCTATCTGGCCGGCGTGTGCATGTGGCAGTATTTCTCAGACTGTCTCAATTCCACGGCGAACACGTTTGCTGCCAATGCGGGCATGTTCGGCAAGGTGTATTTCCCGCGCATCGTCACGCCGCTTTCGAATGTCACCTCCAATCTGCTGCGGTTCTTCATCCAGTTTATGCTTTTCGTGGCGGTGTATGTGTACTATGTCGCATCCGGACAGTCCATTGCGCCGAACGCCTATGCGCTGCTGTTCCCGTTGCTGGTGCTTATGATGGCCGGCCTGGCCCTCGGCTTCGGCATGATCATCAGTTCCATGACCACCAAGTACCGTGACCTCCGGATTTTGTTCTCGTTCATCGTACAGCTCTGGATGTACGGTACGCCTATTGTCTATCCGCTTTCGCAGGTGGCTGGCCGTGAAGTGGCCGGCATGGACTTGCAGTTTCTGATGTCGCTCAATCCCGTGACGCCGGTCATAGAAGCCTTCAAGTATGGATGCCTCAATGCCGGTACGTTCATCGGATGGCACTGGCTGGCCTATAGTTTTTTGTTCATGGTTGTGCTGCTGGCTTTCGGTCTTGTGGTATTCAACAAGGTGCAGAAAAGTTTCATGGACACGGTGTAGAAGCGTGGATCATCAAGATTTTCCATTTTATGGGAAAATTGTACAATAGAACTTTATTTTATTGATTGATAAATAATTCTTATGCCTACAGCCATAGAATTCGACAACATAGGGAAACAGTATCGGCTCGGCCTGGTTTCCACGCAGACACTCAGCCACGACCTGAACCGCTGGTGGACCGTGAACGTGCGCCACAAGGAGGATCCCTACCTCAAAATCGGCTCGGTGAACGACCGTTCCACTGCAGCTGACAGTGAGTATGTATGGGCGCTGCAGAACATCAGTTTCAATGTTGAGCAGGGCAGCGTGGTCGGCATCATCGGCCGCAACGGTGCCGGCAAGAGCACCTTGCTGAAGCTTCTTTCGAAGGTGACCGGCCCGACCGTCGGTACCATCCGGGCGCGCGGCCGCATCGGCTCACTGCTCGAAGTCGGTACAGGATTCCATCCCGAGATGACCGGCCGGGAAAACATTTTCATGAACGGTGCCATCCTCGGTATGACTAAGCCCGAGATTGCCCGGAAACTCGATGAAATCGTCGATTTTTCCGGTTGCGAACGGTATATTGATACGCCGGTGAAACGTTATTCCAGCGGCATGATGGTACGGCTTGGTTTTGCCGTGGCTGCTCATCTCGATCCCGAGATTCTGGTCGTGGACGAGGTGCTGGCCGTGGGCGATGCGGAGTTCCAGAAGAAAGCCATCGGCAAGATGCAGGACGTGAGCAAAGGTGAGGGGCGTACGGTGTTGTTCGTAAGCCACAATATGACCAGTGTGAAAACATTGTGTCAGCGTGCTATTATCCTAAAAAACGGTCTGCTGGTCGATGATGGCGATGTCGATACCATCGTGACGCACTACCTGCGCGGCGACAGCGATATAGACAACCATAAGGTATGGGAAACGCCGGCCATTGGCAAAGGTGGTTTTCATTTGCTGGAAATCGGTATCCGCCGGAAGGCGGCGGATTATGACGATGTGATACGCATGGATCAGGAATTGGAACTGGTCATCCGTTATCGCCTGGATCGTCCGATGAACAAGTTCTGGATTACGCTGCACATGAAGAACGAGCAGGGGAACAAGATCTTTTCTTTCAGCGGTGGCGACCGTTGTTACGAAAAGCGCCACGAGGCCGGCGAATACGAACAGATATGTCACATCCCGGCAAACTTCCTGAATTGGGGTAGTTATGCCATTGATTTCATGGCATTTGACCAGGTCAGCAGTATCAGAGTTTTAGCCAGTGAAAACGACCTCGTATCTTTTACGATCAGTAACCGTCAGGTAGCCATTGGCGGCTATATGGGCAAGGAACCCGGCGATGTGACGCCGCGGTTTGAATTCGAAGAGAGCAAACTGAAATGAGCACAGGCAATAAAATCACTGTCACCAGTCCGCTGCTTCCCGATCTTCGGGAATTCAACGCCATGCTGGAACAGATTTGGAGCAGCAAGTGGGTGACCAACAACGGGCAGTTTCATTGTCAGCTTGAAAAGGCGTTGGCGGAATACCTTGGTGTGCCTTATATCAGTCTGTTCACCAATGGCACATTGCCCCTTTTGACCGCATTGCAGGCTTTGCGCATCGGCGGTGAGGTCATTACGACACCCTATAGCTTTGTGGCCACCACCCATAGCATCTGGTGGAATGGCTGCAAGCCCGTGTTTGTGGATATAGAAGAAGCCACTTGTGGCATAGATCCCGATAAGATTGAGGCGGCCATCACGCCCAAGACGACGGCCATCATGCCGGTGCATTGCTATGGCAAACCTTGCGATACGGCCCGTATCCAAGCCATTGCCGACAAATACGGCCTGAAGGTGATATACGATGCGGCGCATGCCTTCGGCGTGAAGGTCAACGGCGATTCCATCTTGAATCAGGGCGATATGTCCACGCTGAGTTTCCATGCCACCAAGGTGTACAATACCCTCGAAGGTGGCGCCCTGGTCATGCAAGATGCCGAAACCAAGCAGCGCATCGACTACCTCAAGAACTTCGGGTTTGCAGGTGAGACCGAAGTGGTGGCTCCAGGTATCAACAGTAAGATGGATGAGGTCCGGGCCGCTTACGGTCTGCTCAATCTCAGGCTGGTTGATGCTTCCATCGAAGCCCGTCACCAGGTGGCCATCCGTTATCGTGAAGCTCTGCGCGGTGTCCCTGGTATCCGATTCTTCGACGACATGCCCGGCGTCCGGCATAATTACAGTTATTTCCCGATTTTCGTCGATGCCAAAGCCTATGGCATGACACGCGATGAACTCTATTTCAAGATGCGGGAACAGGGCGTATGGGGAAGAAGATATTTTTATCCGCTCATCAGCACCTTCTCTACCTACAGGGGGCTGGATTCGGCGAATCCCGAGAACCTGCCGGTGGCCACAAGAATTGCCGATGAGGTGATTTGCCTGCCGATGCACCATGCCTTGAGCGAAGGAGATGTGGAACGGGTGATAGATTGTATTGTAAAGTGATGAAACAAAAGAAACTCATGCTCCTTGGCGGTATCCGTTATCTGCTGCCCGTCATCAAGGCGGCGCATGAGCAGGGGTATTATGTCATTACCGCTGATTACCTGCCTGATAATATTGCCCACAAATACAGTGACGAGTATGTCAATGTCAGTATCATCGACAAGGAGGCTGTATTGAAGGTCGCCCAAGAAAAGCAGATAGATGGCCTTATGTCTTTCGGTGTGGATCCAGGAGTGGTGAGTGCAGCGTATGTGCAGGACAAAATGGGCTTGCCTTCGTTCGGACCATACGAGTCTGTTCGCATTCTGCAGAATAAAGACCTTTTCCGCTCTTTCCTGAAGGAACACGGTTTCAATGTGCCGTGGGCCAAAGGGTATGCATCCGCTGCAGAGGCATGGGAAGACAGGCTTTCTTTTACGTATCCGGTTATCGTCAAACCGACCGATTCTGCAGGCTCCAAGGGAGTGACTCGTGTAAATGATGAAGATACACTGCAGGAAGCGTTGTCGCATGCTGCGAAGCACGCTCTGTCGGGACGGATCATTGTAGAGCGTTTCATCGAAAAGAAAGGCTGTTCGTCTGACTCGGACAGTTTTTCGAAAGATGGCGAAATGGTTTTCATCAGTTTCAACGCCCAGCAATTCGATGCCTTGGCAGCCAATCCCTATACCCCCTCGGCATATTATTGGCCTTCCTCTTTCACCGACAAGGAATCTGCCTGTTTAAAATCTGATATTCAGCGTCTTATTACCATATTGGGTATGACAACCTGTCTCTACAACATTGAGGCCCGCATCGGTGTTGACGGATTGCCCTACATCATGGAACTGACGCCGCGCGGAGGTGGTAACCGTTTGAGTGAGGTGTTGCGATATGCAACCGGTGTGGATATGATTACAGCCATCACGCGTTATACGGTGGGAGATACTGTGTCGGACATATCTCAGAAACCATTCAACGGTCATTGGGCCGAAGTTATCCTCCATGCGGATGCCGATGGCAGATTTGCAGGACTGGATATAACTCCGGCTGTGGCTGAATACATTGTTGAAACAGACCTTTGGGTACATCCCGGGCAGCAGGTGACGGCTTTTCACGGTGCAAACGATGCCATCGGTACTCTGGTGATGCGGTTTGATACCGCAGAAGAGATGCGGCGACGTATTTCCGATGTGCACGAATGGATCAGAGTGAGAACGATAGAAGGATGACATCCGGATCTATAGGAGGATATTTTGGTCTGGAACTCCAGTCGAAGCGCCCGTATCATGCGTCAGCGCTGTCACTGGACTCTGCGCGCAACTGTTTCGCATATGTTCTCCGCGCTCGTGGTTACACCTCGGTCTACATGCCCCGATTTACCTGCGAGGTAATGTCGGAGCCACTGCATGAACTGCAGATTCCGGTGACTTATTATGCTTTGAATATGGCTTTCGAGCCAGATGAATTGCCCGAATTGAAAGCCGGCGAAGCATTTGTTTACACAAATTATTTCGGTCTGCGGCAGTCTGTGGTGGAATATCTGGCATCCCGCTACGGAAACAGATTGATTGTGGACAATGCGCAGGCTTTTTATGCGGCGCCTCTGCCTGGTATCGATACTTTGTATTCGGCACGAAAGTTCTTCGGCGTACCAGACGGGGGATATCTGTATACGTCCACATTTCTTCCAGAAGATTTACAGCAGGATATGTCTTACGACCGGATGTCCCACCTGCTGAAACGGATTGATATCGGCGCCGAAGCCGGATACGGGGATTTCCAGCGAAACGATGCTGCGCTGACGGGCCGGCCTGTCAGGCGGATGTCCGCTCTGACCTCAGCGATACTTGGTTCGATAGATTATCAGTTCGCAGCAGAGCGTCGTCGACAAAACTATCGTGTGCTTCATGCGGCGTTGGCCGGCAGCAATCAGTTGGATCTGCCAATGGGAGATTCTGCAGTGCCGATGGTTTATCCATATTTGACCGACCGGGATGACTTGCGCCGCAAACTTCAGTCTGAACGAATATATGTGGCCACATACTGGCCGAATGTCTTGCGTGACAGTGCTCCCGGCTCCATGGAATACTGTTGGGCCGACCGCTGCCTTCCGCTGCCGATAGACCAGCGATATGGAACCGAGGACATGCAAAGAATCATCGAAAGCATTTTATCATGAAAAAAAAGAAAGTAATCATATTCGGAGCAACCGGCAACGTCGGTTCGTATGTGTGGAAATATGCGCGTGAATATTTCGACGGAAAGCAATATGAAATCATTGCGTCGGGTCGGCGCGAAACCGATTTCTTTGCCCGGGCGGGAGCACCGTATGTCCAGGTTGACCTCTCGCATCCGGAGGATTTCGAGAAATTGCCTCAGGAGAACGTACATGCCGTCATCTGTCTGGCAGCGCAGATCCCTTCCTACATGGAAGGATATCACCCCGAACGCTATGTCAATTCGAATATCATTGGCATATTCAATGTGCTTGAATACTGCCGGCGAACGGGCGTTGACAGGATACTGTTCTCCACGACCGTATTCGACGTGATGCTTTCTGCTAAGCCCGGGATAAAGTTGAAGCCAGATATTCCACTCAATTTCAGCTATAAAGGGGATCATGCCATGTATGTCATCTCCAAGAATACAGCCATCGAGTTCATCCGGCATTATCACGAAGAATACGGGTTGAAGTATTTTATCTTCCGATTTCCGACCATATACAATTACAGCCCCTATCATTACTATCATCCCAATGGTGTCAAAACACTCCGTCCGGTTTACCGGATGATTGACAGGGCGATGCGCGGCGAACCGGTGGAGTTGTGGGGCGACCCTCAGTACTCCAAGGACATGGTTCATGTGTACGATTGCGCTCAGATGCTTTGCAAGGCGGTGGAGGTTGACCGCGAAACCGGGTTTTACAATGTCGGAACAGGTATCCCGGTGACATTGCAGGAACAAATCGAAGCCATCATCCGAGTATTCTCACCGGCAGACCATCCGTCTTCGATCGTCTATTGCCCGGAGAAACCCTGCGGTGGCGGTTTCCTAATGGACGTGACAAATGCCAAGGAGGAATTGGGATACGAACCAGTCTATACGGTCGACAAACTTTTCGAGAACTACAAGGAAGAAATGGCAGTAAATCGGTTCGGTGAACTTCGAGGGGAATAACACGGCAGAACGTATGACTATGACAACAGAAGGCGGACCATTGGTTAGCATTGCCTGTATCACCTACAATCAAGAGAAATACATCGGACAGTGTCTGGATGGATTGGTGATGCAGCAGACAGATTTCCGGTTTGAAATCGTCATTCACGACGATGCCTCGACAGATGGGACAGCCGATATTGTCCGGTCGTACTGCACGCGTTATCCGAATTTGTTTGTCCCCATATTCCAGACACAGAACAGATATTCCGAAGGGAAAGGCATTTTAGTTCCGTATGTGTTTCCGCGGTGCAGGGGCAAGTATATTGCTCTTTGCGAAGGCGACGACTACTGGACCGATCCGCTTAAGTTGCAGAAACAGGTCGATTTTATGGAAGCACACGAAGACTTCGCCGTGTGTTTTCACCGGGCAAAGATTTACCGGCAGGCAGAGGGAGTCTATGTCGAAGACGACCTTCCGGACGTACCGTCCGAAACCGACATTCACCAGTTGGCCAAGGTCAATTATATCCGGACCATGACCGTCTTGTACAGGAATGACGAGCGGGTGACAGAGGAACTTCGCCGAATCGGTTCGGTTGCCACGGGCGATTATGTGTTCCATATGATGCATGCCAAGTACGGCAAGATAAAGAAACTGCCCGACTGTATGGCGGTATACCGTCTGCACGGCGGCGGAGTCTGGGGGCTGAAGGATTATCTCTATATGATTCCGCTGTGGAATGAAATGATTGTCAAGATTATGCCGTTCTTCCCGGAGGATGTTCAGAAGATTCTGCATGCGCAATACCTTCGCCGTTACAATGAACTGATCCGTGCCGCGAAACAGAATGCGTTGCAGACTTCTCCGGACTATCAGCTCGGACATCGCCTGCGTGCTCCGTTTGTGTGGTTGAAGAAAAAGTTGCGTATCAAGGAAGGATAATAAGTTGCCGTGGCAGGTCTTGAAGCCTTTCCTGTGAGTTGTTTACCGATGGAATGATTTAAAGGAGACAGAAGATATAGTGCTTTTTTATTCGCGCACTTAATAAGTTTATTAACAGTAAGATGTTTATATTAGACGACTTTATATCTCAATACGTTATAAGACGTCCTCGCAGTATGTTTACGGAGGATATTGAATTCAATAGATACATTCTAAAAAATGAGATAAAAGGGCGATCTTTATGTATTATCGGTGGAGCAGGATCAATTGGTTCATCTTTCATCAAAGCTGTACTTCGCTTTGAACCGAAATGTGTTGTAGTGATAGATCTTAACGAGAATGGTTTGGCTGAACTCGTACGTGACGTGCGAAGCACAGTTGATCTTTTTGTCCCTGACGATTTTCGTTGTTATACACTAAACTTCGCCGACCCCATCTTTGCTCGCATTTTTCGGGAGGAGAAAGGGTTTGACATTGTTGCGAATTTCTCGGCACACAAACATGTACGCAGTGAGAAGGACAAGTATTCAGTGCAGGCTTTGATTGAGAATAATGACATCAAGGCTAAAAAGTTGATGGACTTGCTTTGTGAATTTCCTCCCAGGCATTTCTTCTGTGTCAGTACCGACAAGGCTGCCAATCCGGTGAATATCATGGGCGCAAGCAAGCGTATCATGGAAGACCTGGTCATGGCATACAATGATAAATTCAAGGTGACGACGGCCCGTTTTGCAAATGTGGCTTTCAGCAATGGTTCCTTGCCGGATGGTTGGCTGCACCGTATGCAAAAAAAACAACCGTTGGCTGCTCCCAATGATGTGAAACGTTATTTCGTTTCGCCAGAGGAAAGCGGCCAGATCTGTATGTTGGCGTGCATCCTGGGCAAAGGTGGCGAGGTCTTCTTCCCCAAACTGGAAGAAAACCAAATGCTTACTTTCAGTAGCATCTGTGACATTTTTTTGCAAGCAGTAGGCCTTCGAAAGAAGGAATGTGTCAACGATGAAGAAGCCAAACGTTTTGCCAGCCAGATGTCTTACGATACCGATACCTATCCGGTGGTTTATTTTAATAGCGATACCACAGGTGAGAAAGCCTTCGAGGAGTTCTATGTCCAAGGTGAGATAATAAACTTGGAACGGTTCAAAGCATTGGGAGTGATAGAAGAGACTGCGCGTAGGCCAAGGTGTGAGGTGGATGCTTTTTTTGACAGGTTGGAAGCATTGTTTCAAAGCGACTTTACCAAGGAAGATGTCGTGGCTGCAATAAAGGAGTTTCTTCCGAACTTCGAACACGAAGAGAAAGGGAGGAATCTGGATCAGAAGATGTGAGGTGTTATGTACTATAAGACAATATCTTTTATAAAAGCATTGTATGGCAATTCAAGGTTCGTTCCTCTCTCTGCTCCATGTTTTATAGGAAATGAGAAGAAATACCTCAACGAATGCATTGACACCACGTTTGTGAGCAGTGTCGGCAAATTCGTTGACCGTTTTGAAGAAGATATGGCTCGATATACGGGAGCCAGGAAGGCTGTAGTATGCGTGAGCGGTACAAATGCCTTGCATATGGCCTTGATGTCGGTGGGTGTGGAACGCGATGACGAAGTCTTGACCCAGGCTCTAACATTCATTGCTACTTGCAATGCTATCAGTTATATAGGTGCACATCCCGTATTTGTTGACGTGGATAAGTCCACAATGGGCTTGTCACCCGATGCCTTGAAAGAATGGCTGGTTAAGAATGCGGTAATACGGAATGGACAGTGCCATAATAAGATATCTGGTAGAAGGATAAAGGCCTGTGTGCCGATGCATACTTTCGGGCATCCTGTTCGGATAGAGGAGATTGCTAATATCTGTGCTGAATATCATATCGAGCTGGTCGAGGATGCCGCAGAAAGCATCGGTAGCAAATATAAAGGCAAACATACGGGTCTGTTCGGAAAGGTGGGCGCGTTGAGTTTTAATGGAAACAAGACCATTACGACGGGTGGTGGTGGTATGTTGCTCTTTATGGATGATGAATTAGGGACATTGGCCAAACACCTTACCACTCAGGCTAAAGTGCCACATCGTTGGGAGTTTAAACATGACCATATCGGCTACAACTACCGTATGCCCAACATCAATGCAGCTTTGGGATGTGCTCAGTTGGAGCATTTGGATGAGTTTGTTGCTGATAAACGTGCCACGGCTGCGACATACGCCGATTTTTTCCAAAATGTGGACGACATCGTCTTCTTTACCGAGCCTGATAATTGTTTTTCCAATTACTGGCTCAATGCGGTCATCTTGAAAGACAGAAATGCACAGCAAACATTCTTGCAAGAAACCAACGACAATGGTGTGATGACCCGTCCCATTTGGGAATTGATGAACCGTTTGCCGATGTTTGAGAAGTGTGAACATGATGGTCTAGAGAATACGATTTGGTTTGCGGAAAGGGTGGTGAATATCCCCAGTAGTGTGAGATTGTAGCGATGGAGAAGAAACTTATTCTTGTTGGCGGCGGTGGCCATTGTAAATCGGTCATTGATGTGGCGGAAAGTGCCGGATATACTATTCTGGGGATACTTGACAAGTCGGACAAAGTTGGTGAAAGTGTGCTTGGTTATAAAATAATAGGGACTGATGACGACATGGCCTTTTTTGCTGACCGAGCAGTGTTTGTTGTTACTGTCGGCCAGATCAAATCATCGTACTTACGCATTAAACTGCATCAGATGTTGACAGATGCTGGGTGTCATCTCGCTACAATCGTTGCCCCTACAGCGCATGTCTCGCCTTATGCGTTTATCGGAGAAGGCACCGTGGTGATGCATCAGGCTGTCGTAAATGCGAATGCACATATCGGGAAGGGATGTATCATCAATACATTCGCCAATATAGAGCACGATGCCGTAATTGGAGATTATTGTCATATCTCAACAGGATCCATGGTGAATGGGGAGTGCCGGGTGGGTGAACGATGCTTTATCGGCAGCCAGTCTGTTCTTGCCAATTGTATAACCATTGGAGACGACATTGTCCTTGCAGCAGGCTCTATTGTGAGAAAGAATATTATAGGAAAGGGCACATATTACGGCAATATAGCTATTTAAATAAATGAAAGAGTTTCCAGAGCGTATTCGGATCAGAATGGTAGATGCGCATAAGACCGTCATACAAACAATGAAGATGATGGACGATTGCTGTGCCAAATCGTTGTTGGTCTTTGATCAAGATGAGTTCATCGGTATGATTACCAATGGAGACTTGCAAAGAGCCATCATCGCGAACAAGCCTTTTGATACAGAAATAGGTATTCTCGTCAACAATACTGGGAAAAAGTATGCCCATGTTTCTGATGATAAGGAAAGCATTAAGGGATGGATGATGGAAGTAAGGGCGGAAATGATGCCAGTCATGGATGATAATGGAAGTTTGGTAGATGTGTTATTCTGGGACGATTTGTTCAAGGATGTTCTAGATGACAATCGCAAAAAGATAGATCTTCCAGTTATCATCATGGCAGGAGGGAAAGGAACGCGGCTGAAACCGTTGACTAATGTTCTTCCGAAGCCCTTGATTCCGATTGGTGAAAAAACGATTCTCGAGGAAATCATGGACCGGTTCGAAGCCATAGGTTGCAAAAAGTTTTTCATGTCCTTGAATTACAAATCGGACATAATGCGCTTCTATGTTGACCAGTTAGAGCATCATTACAACATTGAATTTTTCGAAGAATCAAAACCATTGGGTACTATCGGAAGTGTTTCCCTTTTAAAGGGAAAGATTGACATTCCTTTTTTTGTCAGTAATTGCGACATCATTATCGATCAGGACTATCGTGATGTATACGATTATCATGTTGCCAATAAGAATGATCTCACTATCGTTGCTGCGGTCAAGAGTTTCAAGATACCATACGGAGTGATTGAAACAGGCAACGATGGTTTGATGACTGATTTGCAGGAGAAACCGGAAGTTACGTATATGATCAATACAGGAGTTTACATACTCAATCCAGACTGTATCGATGAAATACCTGAGAATGAATTTTATCACATCACTCATCTAATGGAGAAGATAAAAAAGCGCGGAGGACGGATTGGCTGTTTCCCGGTCAGTGAGCGAGCGTGGCGGGATATGGGAGAGTGGCCGGAATATATTAAAATGATTAAAGTCTTGTAAATGAAAGTCCTTATACTTTATCATATTTCGCATCAAGTTGTATTGATGGATAGTTTATGTGAAAACATTAATAAAGTTGGCATATATGCAGATTCATTTGACACTTCTTTGTTAAGGCTGTATTCTCCTCGGGGAAAGAAAAGGAGTATTTGGGTTTGGTTATACAAAAAAACGCAAAAATTACCTCGCGGGAAAGGCTTGATAAAACGTCATTTTTACAATCGGTTGATATTGCACCTTTCTAGTTCTTACGACATTATTGATGTGCAGTCATTGTTTAACCCAATGTATTGCGATCTTGTCCCCATGTTTAAGAAAAGAGGGAAAAAAGTTAAGGTCCATATTTGGGGCTCTGATTTCTATATTGATATGCCGAATCGGACTAGTTGGCAGATGAAGGTGTACGAAAAGGCTGATATAATCCAAGTCGCAACCGAACAGATGAGATGCGATTTTGTAAAGAGGTTTCCTGTGTTCGAAAGTAAAATCAGAGTAGGCGTTTATGGGAATCAACATTTGAATGATTTGATGGAGTTCAAGAAACATCCCGAAAGAATGGATTTGTCTTTTCTTTCTGGTGATAATCAAGGGAAACTGGTAGTAACATGCGGATATAATGCCATATCCAGACATCAACATTTAAAGATGATTGCGGCACTCGATAATTTGCCACAAGAATTACAGGATAGAATTTTGGTTATATTTCCAATGACATATCTGCGCGAAACAGAATACTTGAAACAGGTTGAAAATGCACTGAGCCATGTTCATTTTAAATATGCGATGATTAATGATTATATGTCAGAAGATCAATTGATGTCATTAAGATTGATCACAGATTTGTATATAAACATTATCGAATCGGATGCTTTGTCAAGTTCTACTCAAGAGCATCTGTTCAGTGGAAATGTCACCATAGTTGGCGATTGGCTACCTTACTCCATATTTGAAGAAAATGGCATTTTCTATATCAAAACATCTTTAGAACAATTATACGACAATGTATATTATGCCATTACTCATATGGATGAGTTAAAAACGAAGAGTACTAATAATCCAGATTTGTTATATGGAGTAACCTCATGGGAGAGTGCCATTTCCAAATTCAAGGGAATATATGAGGAAATGCTTAATTAATGCTATGATTTCATGAAATATACATATATGGAACGGTCTCCTTTATTTTCTGTACTTGTAGCCAACTATAACAATGGGCAATATCTTGACGATGCTCTTACAAGTGTCCTAAAACAGACTTATGCTAATTGGGAAGTAATTATCGTTGACGACTGCTCAACGGATACGTCCAAGGATATATATAAGAAATATGAAACGGAAGACAGGATTCATATTTTTAGCAATGAACAGAATCATGGTTGTGGCTACACGAAACGTCGATGTGCAGAATTGGCACATGGTGAGATTTGTGGCTTTCTGGATCCTGATGACGTGTTTGTTGAAGATGGAGTTCTTGATGCTCATGTTAAGATGCATTGGGAATATCCCAGTGCGTCCATGGTGTATTCAGGGATGTATAGAGCAGATGAAAAACTCAGAATAGTACGCGAAACCCCTGGAAAAGATGTCGACCCAAAGAGTTCGATTTTGGAAACACGTTCTTGGCCGGTTCATCATTTTGTGACATTCAAGAAAGAAAAGTATAATCAGACAGAAGGAATTGATGCGCAGATGTTACGGGCGGTGGACTACGATTTGTATTACAAGTTGGAGGAGGTGGGGAAGGCTGTACATTTGGATAGGTTACAATACATACAGCGTAGCAATCCTCATTCCATTTCGCTGAATGACAACTCGTATAAGGCTAATGCATGGCATGTTTACGCGTGCATAAATGCCATGAAAAGGAGAGGGTTGACGGACGAATCTCTGATGTTGTTTCCCATGGAGGCGGCCATGCGGAATGCGTTCGCCAAAGGATTTGAGAAAGGATATGAGAAAGCGACTTCGTCAAGGACTTACAAAGCTGGGAAAATCATTGCCTTCCCTTTATCGTTGCTGCGTAAAATATGGAAAAAATAGATTTCGTTCTCACATGGGTTGATGGTTCAGATCCAAGGTGGATTGCTGAGAAACGTATCTTTCAAGGGAATGACGAAGTAACAAACGTTCCTGATGACTCCAATATGGATTGCCGTTATCGGCCTGATACAGAGTTGTTACGTTATTGGTTCCGTGCGGTGGAAAAATTTGCCCCATGGGTCAATAAAATCCATTTTGTGACCTGTGGGCAGAAGCCAGAGTGGCTTACAGAAGATCACTCTAAATTGCACTTTGTGAATCATGCGGATTTTATCCCTTCATCGTATTTACCTACTTTCAATGCGAATACCATTGAAATGAATTTTTACAGGATAGAAGGATTGTCAGAACAGTATGTTTATTTCAATGATGACATGTTTTTGTTGCAATCCGTGAAGCCGGAGTTTTTTTTTCGTGGTAACACCCCCGTGTTGGATACATCTTTAAGTTATACAAAAAAAGTTGGCTATAACAATTGGAGCAAGTTAGTTTTTAATGATTATTGTTTAGTGAACAGTAGCTTTGACATGAAAACGGCCATTTGGCGGAACAAAGAAAAGTGGTTTAACATGAAGGCTTTGGGACGTAAACAGGCGATACAGAATTTCGTATGCTTTATAGCCAACAAAACTTTGCCGGTGGGACTCTACGGTCATGTGGCACTTCCACATCTAAAATCCACACTGCAAGAAATTTGGGAAAAATATCCTGAAATCATGGAACATGTCTCAATGCATAAATTCCGCTCCGATGACCAAGTAAATCAATGGTTGCTTTGTGCGTGGAATCAGGCTCAAGGCAGGTTTTATCCAGCTCTGGAGAAAAATCTGGGGCAGAATCATACTGTAACACCTGACAATGTCGACTGGATTTGTGAGCTTATACGTAAACAACAAATCCCTCAAATATGTATAAACGATAGTCAGTATAATACCGATCCAGATCGTTGCAATGAGATGATTGCAAAGGCTTTTGAATCAATACTTCCAGAGAAAAGTTCATTCGAGTAATAAAGAAAGTGTCACCGCAAATCTCCATCATCGTCCCCGTTTATAATCCCGGGCTCTACCTTGCTCCATGCATCGACAGCATCTTGAACCAGAGTTTCACCGACTTTGAGCTGCTGCTTATAGATGACGGCAGTACAGATGGCAGTGGAGCGATTTGCGATGCCTATGCCGAGAAGGACAATCGTGTACGGGTGCTCCACAAGAAAAATGGCGGTGTGAGTTCGGCAAGGAATCTTGGTTTGGACGAGGCGGTAGGCGAATTTGTTTTCTTCGCCGATGCGGATGACCTGATTCCTCCTGCGGCATTGTCGGTGCTGATGGCTTGTATGGACGATATGACAGATATGGCATTGGGCGGTTACTGCAAGTTTGAGAATGACAGTGGCGAGGAGCACGTTGTTGTTGCCCAAAGTCCTGCAGTATTGGATCGAGACGGCTGTCTTGACCAATTTCTGCCAAGGCCGGAATATTTCCAGGTTCGGGATTGGCAGCGTAATCTTTGGAACCGTCTATATCGTCTTTCGGCCATCCGGCATCATCAGATTCGTTTTCGTGAAGATATTATCTGTAAAGAGGATGGACTTTTTTTGGTGCAATATATTTGCCGCTGTGTGCGGCGGGCCATTGAGGTGCCGGACATTGTATATCGGTATCGTCAGTTCCCGACCAGTGCTATGGGACAGATGCAAGCAGCATACAATCGTCTGCTGCTGTCGAATCTGGACGCCCACGTTGCCATTTGCAAAGAATTGAAACGGCATCGAGTCAGACAGGATTTGCTTGAGAGGGAGTACAATCATATTTTTCATGCCTATCGCTGGATAAAGAGCATCATGTGTAAAAGTTCGGCCTATACGTTGGCCAACCGGTGCAGGATGTACGGAAAGATTCTGAAAGCGTGCGGACCACATGCTTTTTTCATGCATGTGTTTGCGCCGGGAAGGGTCCGGCTGCATGCCGGCACGTCAGCGGCGTAGTATAACGGAGAAAACAATGAACATGCAGGATGAAATCCGGGACGGCTATCCCGTTTCGGCCGAGATGAAAAAGGTGTGGGCCATTCAGTTGGACATGGCACGACATCTGCTGGATGTATGCCAGAGGCATGGCCTGAAAGTCTGGGCTGACGGCGGAACCTTGCTGGGGGCGGCCCGGCATCATGGATACATCCCGTGGGACGACGACATTGACGTGCTGATGTTCCGCGAAGACTACGACCGTTTGATTGCCTTGGCCGACACGGAGTTCAAGGACCCGTATTTTCTTCAATGCGCCTATACCGATAAGCATTATTTCCGGGCTCATGCCCAAATCCGCTATAAGGGAACAACGGCCATTCTGAAGGAAGACGTGTCCCAGTTATTCGACCAAAGCATTTTTCTGGACATTTTCGTGTACGATGCTGTGCCGGACGATGAGGACGAAGTCTGGCGACGGAAACTGCGGAAAACAGACCGGATTATGTGGCATCTGCACATGGCCGAATATGATCCGTGGCACCTCCGGGATATCCGGAATCCGCGCAGTTTCCTGATACGAACGGTGCACAAGCTGTACCATGCCGTTGGCATCGGCCGTCTGAAATATCGCCGGTGCGAGAACCTGTTCCGGGCCTATCGCCAGCAGGATTGCCAGCGGGTGTCCTGTCCTTTTTTCCGCCGGCATGATTATCCCTTGGTTGCCAAACAGAAATCGTGGTATCGCGAGGTGGTGTATCTGCCATTCGAGGACCTGATGCTTCCTGCGCCGGTGGATTATGACAAGGTGCTGCGCCAGCAGTATGGTGACGATTACATGACACCGCGCCGGGCACCAGCATTGCATGGCGGCTTTGCGGTACTTGACGCGGAGCATCCTTATACCGATTATCTTCCTGCGTTGCACTCCGCAGAAAGACAGGAATAACCTTTCCACAAGACTCAAGATATGAACATCGCACTGATTATAGCCGGCGGAACCGGCAACAGAATGGGGCAGGATATCCCCAAACAGTTCCTGAATATTCATGACAAACCCATTTTGATTTATACGTTGGAAGGGTTTCAGGAGCATCCCGATATCGATGCCATCGAGGTTGTTTGCCTCGACGGATGGCACGAGGTGCTTTGGGCCTATGCCCGGCAGTTCGGTATCGACAAGCTGAAATGGGTCGTTTCCGGCGGTCAGAGCGGTCAGGAATCCATCCGGAACGGGGTATTCAATCTGGAAGGGAAATGCTCTGACGACGATATTGTGATTATCCATGACGGTATCCGGCCGCTGGTTGAACCGGCCGTCCTGACGGATGTCATTGCGAAATGTCGCCAGTATGGCAATGCTGTTACGTCCATGCCGTACAACGAGCAGATTTTCATTGTGGACGATGAGATTTCCACGACGAAATATATTCCGCGTGAGACTTTGCGCCGGGTCGCCACCCCGCAGGCATACAGATTCGGGAAATTGGACTGGGCCTACAAAAAGGCTTTTGCCGAGGGAATTGGTATTCATGGGTCTTCGTACACCAACACCATGATGGTAGAGTTGGGTGAGCGGCTCTATTTTGCCTCCGGTTCAGACAAGAACATCAAGCTTACGACAAAAGACGACCTGGAGCTCTTCAAGGCGTATCTGGCCATGGACCGCAAGGACGATTATCTGAAATAAGATGGACCTTTTGAATCATTCCCTATATAGGACGGATCTGGTCCGGATCAATACTGCGGACCATCTTCCATGGGAGCGACTTAAGAACGCATCGGTTCTGCTTTCGGGCGCGACGGGCATGATTGGCAGCTGTCTGGTGGATGCCATCATGTATCGCAACGTGGAGATGTCCTGGAACTGTTCGGTTTATGCCCTCGGACGCAATGAGAAGCGTGCGGCGACTCGTTTCGCACGTTGGCTGGACCATCCCTGTTTTCATTTCATTGCCGCCGATGTGAACAATCCGGTCGACATGGACTTGCCGGTGGACTATGTCCTGCATCTGGCCAGTCATACACACCCTGTCGCTTATGCCACCGATCCGATCGGGACGATTACGACCAATATCATCGGGACCCGGAATATGCTGGACCTGGCTGTGCGTTGCAAGGCCAGGCGTTTCGTGTTTGCTTCTTCCAACGAAATCTATGGCGAGAACAGAGGAGACCGGGAGTTTTTCGATGAAACAAGCATGGGTTACATCGACAGCAACACCCTGCGTGCCGGGTATCCGGAAAGCAAGCGGTGCGGGGAGGCTTTGTGCCAGGCGTATAAAAAGCAGGAGGGCTTGGATGTCGTCGTTGCACGCCTCACCCGGTCGTTCGGCCCCACGCTGCTTCCCACCGATACAAAGGCGCTTTCACAGTTCCTGCGCAATGCCCTCGAGAAAAAAGATATTGTGCTTAAAAGCGCTGGAAATCAGTATTATTCCTATACGTATGCGGCCGATGCGGTGACCGGAATCTTGACAGTTATGTTACTGGGTGAGAACGGTGAGGCGTACAATATTGCCGATGTATCGTACGACATACGCCTTAAAGACTTGGCGCAGACAGTTGCTGGGATTGCCGGGACAAAAGTCGTATTCGAAATGCCCTCCGAAACGGAATCGCAGGGGTTCAGCAAGGCCACCAAGGCAAGACTTGACGGGGCTAAATTGCGGACGTTGGGCTGGCAGGTGTCAGGGACGCTTGAGGATGATCTGAAGAGGACGCTGGATATATTGAAGGATGTTGTTGGGAGAGTAAAATGCAAATAACCGCTGTCATCGTCACTTTCAACCGGCTGGAGAAACTCCGGAAGGCGCTGGCTTGTTACGACCGGCAGACCATTTCGTTCAGCCATGTCATCGTAGTGGATAACCACAGCACGGACGGGACGGCGGATTTCCTGAAAGAGTGGGCATCAGCGCCATCGGCCTTTGGCCGGCAGGTGGTCACCACTGAGGAGAATCTCGGTGGATCGGGCGGCTTTTACCGTGGACAGTTGAAAGCCATGGAATTCCATCCGGACTGGATATTCCTGGCCGATGATGACGCCTATCCCGATGACGACCTTGTGGCACAGTTTCTTGCATTTGCAGCAGGACACGATGTGGCGGCCATGTCGGCAGTCTGCGGCATGGTGTACCATCCGTCCGGCGACATCGAATGCCAGCACCGGAGCCGGTATCTTATCGAGCGGCATCGGCTGCTCCGGCGGATTTATTCCGAAGAGGCCGATTACCAGCAACCGATGTTCCGGATAGATTTCCTGTCGTATGTAGGGTCTTTTCTTAATGGAAAAGCTTTGCGTAAGGTAGGACTGGTCGATCCGGGATTCTTTATATACCACGACGATACGGAACACAGCCTTCGGCTTGCGAAGTACGGTCCGCTGTGGTGCGTGCCGGCCATCCGGATTGCGCACGATAACCAGGCGACCCGGCCGCAGCAGCCTTCGCCGGTATTGGTCTCGTGGGATGAGTACTATTTCACGCGCAACGAACATGTCATGCTGCGGAAGCATTTTCTGCTGGTGGCGCTGAACCGGCTGCGCATTGCCCTGCTGCACCGGCTGAAGGGCGTGGACAATCCTGCCCGGAACAAGGTGCGCTGGCAGGCAGTCAAGGATGCCTGGCTCGGCCGGATGGGCAAGCACCCGGTGTACAGACCGGGGTGGCAGGTGATGCAACCGGTGATAGATGATGAAGGGATTTAATGCCTTTGCCCGACGGATCCTGAACTTTGAGTTTCTCAGGTTTGGCATTGTCGGCATTATAGCTACGGCTATTCATTATGGCATTTATTATCTTCTTCTAAGTGTATTGAATGTCAATGTTGCCTATACGATTGGTTATGTTGTCAGTCTCTGCTGTAATTTTTATCTCACTTCCCGCTTTACATTCAGAAGTAAGGCCACTGTAAAGAAGGGAGTCGGTTTCGGCTTGAGCCATGCAATCAATTTTGCTCTCCATATGATACTGCTCAACGTATTCCTCTATCTCGGATTGAGTGAAGCGTGGGCGCCAATACCGGTTTATTGCATTTGCATCCCGGTTAACTTTCTGCTTGTTAAGTTCGCATTCAACAGATTATGAAAAGGATATCCATAATGATTCCTTGCTACAACGAGCAGGAGTCCCTGCCTTTACTGTACAAGGCATTGCATAATGTGATGGAAGATGCACGTGTCTCTGCCAAGTATGAGTTTGAAATAATGCTGGTTAATGACGGCTCGACGGATTCAACCTTGGCTGTGATGCGGCAGTTGCACAAAGAAGACAACCGCGTGAGCTATATTGACCTTTCACGTAATTTTGGCAAGGAGAATGCGATGATGGCAGGATTCGACTATGTGACAGGGGACTGCTGCATTATCATGGATGCTGACTTGCAGGATCCGCCGGAAGTGGTATTCCAAATGATTGACAAATGGGAAGATGGTTACGAAGATGTCTATGCCAAGAGAATTTCCCGGGGAAAGGAAAGTTGGTTGAGGCGTCGCCTTTCGATGCATTTCTATAAGCTTCTGAACAGAATGTCCAAAGTGGAAATGCTACAGAATGTGGGCGATTTCCGTCTCTTGGACAAGCGTTGTGTGGAGGCTATGAAGTCTCTGAGAGAGACGGAACGATATACCAAAGGCCTGTTTTGTTGGATTGGCTACAAGAAAGCCGAAATACAGTTCGACAGGGGAGACAGGGTGGCAGGAAAAACATCCTGGAGCATGTGGAAACTGATGAAACTCGGCATAGATGGCATTATCTCGTTCACTACGGCTCCACTGCACATTGCCACGTGGCTGGGCATTGTAATATCCATTCTGGCATTTATCTATTTGGTTTTCGTTCTGATTAAAACACTCTTGTATGGCGACCCTGTTGCGGGTTTCCCAACCTTGATATGTGTCATCCTTTTTCTTGGTGGCGTGGTATTGCTGTGCGTCGGGATTCTTGGTGAATATGTGGCCAGAATGTATAACGAGACAAAGAGACGTCCCGGGTATCTTGTAAGGGAGTATAACGATGAACTGGTTTAACTATAAAAAGTCGCGGAGTTCCGTTTTGGGTACTTGTTGTCCTTCGAAATAGATTTTACCACTCAATAAACGCATAACTTCACGTGAAAGCATTTCTCCGAAAGGGGCTTTATTTGTTGCCGTTAATTGTATTTGCTGTCATGTTTGGGATGAATGTCGCTTCTATCCCAAGTTTGAGCGATGATATATTGTATAAGTATTATTATCCCGAACAGCCCGTAAAAGATGTCCCTCATGGCGTGGTCAAGGAACATCCTGTCAGCGGTATCCATGATATAACGGAGTCAATATATCACCATTACTTCAATATGAACGGACGTGCACCGGTTCATTTTGCGGTGCAGCTGTTTTGTGGTTTATGGGGGACGGTTCCTTTCGGAATCTTATCTGTAGCATTCTTGATTCTGTTTTCTATAATCACATGTAGAATAGCTGGTTATGATGGCCTGGCCGGAGGAGGATGGCTATTGCTTACGCCTGTATTCTTGTTGCTTGTGTTCTTTGTTGAGCCCAATGTCTGGATGAGTATCGCCAGCGGTATCAACTATTTATGGTCCTCTGCCCTGTGCCTGGGATTCTGGTTGTGTTTGATTAAACGTGAGAATGTACAGCCGTATGAGCTGGCAATGCTTTGTTTTTTGTCTTTTATTGCCGGATGGTCTCATGAAGGTATCGTCATTCCATTGTCGGTGGCTTGTCTGTCCTATTACATCAGAAATGTCCGCACTTTTAAGAAGTCACAATATATCATGCTCGCATGTTGGACGGTAGGTGCAGCGTTTTTGGTGTTGGCTCCAGGAAATTTCATAAGAGCGGGAGAGTCTGTGGGTTGGTCGTTCAGGTCGTTATTCGAATTGTCCCGTTTGATGCATTGTTTCTTCGTAATGTGTTTTCTGGGACTGATTTTATTGATTAAATCGAGGGCGGAGACATTGTCCTTCGTCCGGGACAATGTGGATATGATTTTCGGTATTGTTGGTGGCATCGTGTTCTTTTCGATGATTCACAATAAACCTCCGAGAATTGCTTATGGCATAGAGTTGTTGTCTGTTGTTTTAAGTTGTAAATTGCTGGTGTGCTTGTTGAAAAAGGAAAGCGTACGGCGATTTGTGGGGATAAGTATCAGCATGGTTGCCTTGTTGGGAATGGCCATGTGGATAACCTGCCAACATCGTTCAAACGAACAGATTAAGGATCTTGTTGCACAACTGGAGAACCCGGCAGAAAATGATGGTATATACATAGTGAAGGATGTTAAGTGCCCCGGTTTTCTAGCGGATTATTTGATCAGATGTGTGAATTATTCTAATCCTTTGTATGATGAATGGAGTAAAAAGGTTTTGTCCTGGGAATATGGGAAGCCGGTCAAGTGTATAGTCGAGGCTAAAGATAAGCTGAAGAAGATTCCAGGGAACAATAGTTTTTATTCGTGGGGTAGTTATTGGGTATCCGAAGAAGGATTTCCTGGAGAATGTCACGTCAGATATCATATCGATTACACTGCTAATCTGAAATACAGATTGATAAGAATTGTGAAAAGAGTCTTGAATAAAGATATTGCCGGCTCCCAAGAGGGTGTGTATGTGTTTGATAATGTACAGCAAGCAGGTAACCTTTATTTGACGCCGATGTATATGTCAACGGCCGGCATTATTGAGGAAGTAAATGTGCCGGACTATTCTTCGGTAAAACCATAAATGTTGAAACCGTTTGCAGCCGGTCACGGACGCCTGGCTCGGCCGGATGGGCAGGCAGCCGATGTCTAGACCGGGATGGCAGGTGACACATTCGCAGTGAAAAGTCAGAGAAGAGGTAAAAGACGAGTATGACAAATTCTTCCGTTCCAACCCCGACCGTTAAAAACGACATGATTTCCATGGCGCGGGCTGTCTGTATTGTTCTCATGGTACTGGGGCATACAGGTTACTCGAAATATGGCATACAGTTCACGCACTTGTTCAATATGCCGCTTTTCTTTATCACGGCGGGTTTCTGTTTCAAGGAAAAGTATTTGACCGATGCGATGCCCTTTGTGAAACGGCGTTTTAAGGGACTGTATGTGCCGTTTGTCAAGTGGGGGCTCGTTTTCCTGCTGGCACATAATCTGTTTTTTAGACTGAACCTGTATAATGCGAAGTACAGCTACGAAGGCAATGCGCATTTGTATGACATACCCGAAATGTTGGATCATTTCTGGCGTTTGCTGGTTCAGATGAATTTTGGGGAGACCTTGCTCGGTGCGTACTGGTTTTTCCCGGTTTTGCTGTTTGGCTCGTTGCTGGCCTATGTCTTGATACGCCTGCTGAAAAGGCCTTGGTTGGCGGCCGGAATTGCACTTATGCTCACGGGTTTGGCATCCCATTTCGGCTGGCATTTGCCGTTCGGTAGCATCGACAAGAGATGCTTCTTGGGGGCAAGTCTTTTTATTTGCGGGTACTGGTACCGACTGAGCGGACTCCAACTTGAAAGGCGATGGATGGTTGTGGCGACAGGTCTGATTATTACGGCTGTGATCAGCGTTCTCTTTCCGGTTGATATGCAGTCGTTCTCATGCCGAACTTTGTTGCAGTATATGCTGGCTGCCGGTTGTGGCGCATTGGCTGTATTCGCTTTGGGCCGGTGGTTGGCATCGTCCCGTTGCCCGGCAATACTCCAGCGTGCTATGCGACTTGTCGGCAAGCATACGATGCCGATAGTGACCTTTCATTTTCTGTGCTTTAAACTGGTGAATTATTGCATTATCCAAACGGCTGGCCTGTCGTTGGATCGTCTGGCGGAATATCCGATTATCTCTGCTTATTCCAAAGCGGGTTGGTGGCCGGTCTATCTGCTGGTCGGCCTTGCTCTTCCCATATTAGGGGCATCCCTTGTGGAGGCCGTCCGGACGAAAGGGCGGAAGCTCCCGGTCCAAGATTCTGTTGCTCGCTGATGTATCCTATGTCACCACGAACCTCAGCCGTCATCTCGGCTTTGCGATTCCCGATGATTCTACTGGTCATTTGGGTACATGCAACAGTGTGGACCCATGTGACGGTCGCGGATCCGCTGCAGGAGAGAGTGTTCCATTTCGTGACAGATTTGTTTTCGTTTAATTTGGGCAGGGTGGCTGTATGCGTGTTCTTTCTTCTGTCTGGTTATCTTTTCTTTTGGCCGGCCGATCCCGACCGAATCGGGTTTCAGTGGTTCCTCGGGCAGTGGAAGAAACGGGTGCGTACCTTATTGGTGCCGTATCTGATTTGGAACATTGCCATGATTGTGGCAGTGGCCGGTAAAAGTTTCCTGTTGCACAAGGTGGGTCTGAAGGATGATGGAGGGTTGACGGTTCTTCAGACAAGCACAATATGGGATTGGCTATGGTTCTGGCCGGCCAATTTGCCGTTATGGTTCATACGCGACCTGATTTGTCTGACAATATGTACGCCGGTGTTGTATTTCTTGTTTCATCATCTCAAATGGATTTCGTGTATTTTGCTGGTTGTATCTTATTTTCTGCCTTTCTATTTCGCAGTGCCTGGTTTCCGCGTGGAATCGGTGTATTTCTTTACCGCGGGTGCATGGCTGGGGATGTTCAAGAAAGATTTGGTGACACTCTGCCGGCAGGTGGCATGGCCGTCTTTGATTCTGTCGGCGGTCACATTGGTTGTTGCGACTTGCTATACATCGTCTCCGCGTCATGATATTTTGCTTAAATTTTTTCTGATTAGTTTTATCCCGGTTGCCGTGAATCTGACGGATGCCATATTGTCGTGCAACCGGGCGAACATGCTTCTGCAGCATTTGTCACGCTATGTGTTTTTCATTTATGCGGCACATGCAATACACATATTAGGATGGACCAAAGCGGGGTTGATACGTATGTTGGGGCATTCCCTTTGGGCGGATTATGCTACTTTTTTCCTGACCCCGTTTGTGGTGAGCACGTTGTGCATTCTGCTGTATAGGTTGCTTGAATGGACGATGCCAGGCTTGCTTGCTGTTTTAGTGGGATATCGTACTGGCACCAGACAATCTTCTGCCCATGAACACAACACGTAATAATCTGACAGCTCTTCGCGGGCTTTTTGCCATTATGATTTTCCTGCATCATTTCCTGCCGGACCGGGGGATTGCTCTGCATATTGACATGGGTAACATTGCAGTGCTTTTCTTTTTTATCCTTTCGGGTTATGCCTTGACAATAAGTTATAGAGACCGGGTGCAACGTCCGGATTTTTCCTATGGGAGTTTTCTGGTGCGGCGCGGTTCCAAGATTTATCCGATACAATGGTTGACTTTGTTTCTGGCACTGATTCTTGGTGCGAAGGTGTGGGTTGCCGTACCGTTTCATTTTACACTGACCCAGTCGTATGTGCCGAGGTGGCAAATCAATTGGACGCTCAATACGGCTTCCTGGTTTTTGTCGTCGCTGACGTTTTCCTATCTCATTTTCGTGCCGTTGTTGCGGTTTTTTCTCAGATATGGCAGGAAGATATATGTGTTATATCTGGTGGTAGCAGTGGCATGGGCAATTTTTGCGGTTGTATTGCCGGCCTCTATCGGCCGCCGCTGGTTATGTACCATCAATCCGTTTGCCCGGGCGCTTGATTTTGTATTGGGAATGATTATCGCCTTGCAGTCGGAACGTCTGAAGTCTTGGGTTAATCGTCTGAGCGTTTCGGTGATTACGGTATTTGAGGTAATGGCACTTGCGTTTGTGGCGTTGAGCCTGGTCTATAAACCTTGGTTTCCGGGGCGGTTCATTCCCCGCCAGTACTGGTATCCTGCCATCGGATTTCTGGTCTGTATCTTTGCGTCTGAATGCCGCGGACTTGTTTCTTCACTGCTCAATTGGCAGCCGTTGGTCCGTCTCGGCAACATGTCGTTGGGCATCTATATGTTTCAGGCAGCCTGCATTCGGCTGTCGCATGAGATAGCATCCTGGTCCGATGCTCCGGCTCTGCTTTTCATATTCGTTGTCTTGCTTCTCGCCAGTTGGCTGTACGAAACGTATCTGGCACCGCGGGCGGCACGGTGGTTCACTGCATGTGGTGAATGTCTCCTGAGGAGATGAGATGGATTCTGTAAAAAAAAACAGTTGGTTCATCATGGCTCACAATACGTTTATCGCTTTATGAACACGACGCGAAATAATCTGACGGCTCTTCGGGGGCTTTTTGCCGTTATGATCTTCTTGCATCATTTCCTGCCGTCAAGGGGCGTGGCGCTGGGCATAGACATGGGCAGTCTTGCCGTGCTTTTCTTTTTCGTTCTGTCGGGCTATTCACTGACGTTGAGTTATAAAAGGCGTATCAACGAAACGAGTTTTTCTTACAGGAAATATTTGGTCCACCGCGGATCGAAAATATATCCGATACAGTGGTTGACGCTGGCGCTGGCATTGTATTACGACGGTGGCCCATGGGCTGCGGTGCCTTTCCATTTTACCTTGACACAGTCGTTTGTGCTTTCATGGAAAATCAATTGGACCCTCAACACGCCTTCTTGGTTTTTGTCGTCGCTGCTGTTTTCGTATTTGGTTTTCCCTCTGCTGCTGAGGTCGTTCTTCAAGTATGGTCGGAAAATGTATTGGCTATATGTGTTGGCAGTTGTTGCGTGGGCGGCAGCATCTGTATTGCTGCCCTCATCCGTTGGTCGCAGATGGCTTTGTTATATCAATCCGTTTGCGCGAGTACTCGACTTCATGTTGGGGATGATTCTTGCGCTTCAGACGGAGCGTTTGAAGGGTTGGACGGGACAGTTGAACGGCCTGATTGTAACGGTGCTTGAAGCGTTGGCACTCTCCTTGGTGGCACTGAGTCTGGTTTATACCCCTTGGTTCCCTGGCCGTTTCATCCCCAAATCGTACTGGTATCCGGAAATTATGTTCCTAATTGCGCTTTTTGCTTCGGAATGCAGAGGTGCGTTTTCTGCGTTGTTCAATATCAAGCCATTCCTTTGGATTGGTGAAATGTCGTTGAGTATATACATGTTCCAGATGTTTTGCGGGCATTTGTTCGGCTCTGGCATGTCTGACTGGCCCATTGGTCCGGCTTTGGCTTGTATGTTTGCCGGGCTTCTTGCAGTCAGTGCTTTAGCAACTTATGTCATTCTGCCGTGGTGTGCCCGTTGGTTCACCCGGATCGGAAACAAACTGATAGGCGTGAAAGAATAGCCTTTATGCAGAATCATCTTTTTCTCATCCAGGCGCATGCCCAACCAGAATTGGTGTCGCAGATAGTTGACGCCTTGGATGCTCCCAACCATTTCTTCATGATTCACATTGATCGGAAGCATCGTGACTTATTGCGCAATAAAGCTTTGCAGACGCTGGCCCGATGCCCGCATTGCCGTGTGCTTTCGCTTCGAAAGGTGAACTGGGGGGGAGCCAGTCAGTGTTACACCACATTGGATATGATGCGGCTGGCTATGCAGGAAGAAGTAAAGTTCGACTGGTTTCATCTGGTGTCTGGCAATGATTTTCCAACACAATCGAATATCCGTTTCGACCGGTATTTTGAGACGGCCGGATATAAGGCTTATCTTTCTTTCGATGCCGAAAAAAACTATCAGGAGTTTATGATGGAGCGGCTGATGTGCTATCATTTCAATGACTGGCGGAATATGCGAGGCTACCTCAAAGGACAGAAATTCCTGCGATTCCAGCGTTCACTGTATGCTCACGGCATTCGCTTGAGAAAACCATTGGACATGGCTTTCTATAAAGGGTCGAACTGGTTCTCATGTGATGGAGACATAGCTGCTTATATGGTGGAATATTGTGCCAGTCACAAGGCATATGTCCGGCGTTTCCGGCTGACGCGTTCGGCTGACGAGATGTTTTTCCATATTCTTATCATGAACAGCCCGTTCGCACAGAATGTACATCGTGGCAACTTGCGTTTTGATTCGTGGAAACCAACCTATCCTGGCGAGACTTTGCCGCGTGTCCTGACTGAACGTGATTACCAGACACTGATGGACCGACCTTGGTTTTTCTTTTGCCGGAAAGTTGATTTCGAAAAATCGAAGACACTGATTGATTTGTTGCGGAACCATATGAATGCCGGGTTGGAAGATGGGGCATAGTTGGGATGGAAATGCTATGAAATTCACTTCGGCCGATTTGCAGTGAAAAGCATAATATAGATTGCCTTATGGCATCCGGAACTATAAAGAAGATTATCCGTAGCCTGGTGCCCGACCGGCTCTGGTCGGGTCTGCGGCGGCGGCGTATCATCCGCCGTCACGCCTATGTGGCGCAGTTGTGCGAACAGTTGGCAGAGGCTTATGAGGCGCATCCGGAACCATACGATGCAATCCCGAAACAGCCGTTGACGGATGGACGCACCATCTGGCAGTATTGGGCGCAGGGATGGGATCATGTGCCTGCCGTGGTGGCGGAGTGCATGGCATCGGTGGACCGGTATGCGGGCGACTACCGTGTCGTGCGGCTCTGCGATGCAAACCTGGAGATGTATATCGATTTGCCAGACAGCATCCGTGCCATGCGGTCCCGGATGACGACGGCGCATTTTTCCGATTTGCTCCGGCTGATGTTGCTGAAGACGTACGGCGGTCTCTGGCTGGATGCCACGGTGATGATGTCCGGTCCGGTGCCACCGGAGATGGCATCGGCCGATTTCTTTGTGTACCGCCGTGATCCATCGGAGTTGAACCAGGACTTCTGGGAACACACATACGCCTATTATTTCGACTGGCATCCCGATTTCAAGGTCAGGATGCTGAACAGTATCATGGCGGCCCGGCGCGGGACACCCATGATCAGTTATCTGTGCAATCTGATGTTTTTCTGGTGGAATCACCATGACGGTCTGCCGGATTATTTCTTTTTCCAGATTCTGTTCGAGGTGCTGGTGAACGGCCGGATGCGCGACCTGCAGCCGCCTGTCGTCAGCGACTGTCTGCCGCACTGTCTGCAGCAGGTGATGCAGCGTCCGGATGCCTTGCCGCTGACGCGTGAGGAGATTCTCGCGCGCACGCCGTTCCATAAACTCACGTACAAGTATGAATAAACCTTACGACTATCTGGTGGTGGGCAGCGGCCTGGCCGGTGCGACTTTCGCCTTCCGCGCCCGACAGGCCGGAAAGCGGGTGCTCGTGGTCGAGAAACGGCCGCATGTCGGCGGCAACGTCTATTGCGAGCAGCGCGAAGGTATCTGGGTACACCGCTACGGCGCCCACATTTTCCATACTTCCGACCGGCAGTTGTGGCAGTTCGTGAACGGCATCGTGCCGTTCAACCGCTATACCAACTGCCCGCTGGCGAATTACAAGGGACGGCTCTATAACCTGCCGTTCAACATGAATACGTTCCACCAGATGTGGGGCGTGACCACGCCGGAGGAGGCACGTCAGCATTTGGAAGCACAGCGGCAGGAAGCCGTGGCGGCGCTGCATGCCGCCGGTGCCACAGAACCCCGGAACCTCGAGGAGCAGGCGTTGCTGCTGGTGGGCCGCGACCTCTACGAGGCGCTGGTCAAGGGCTATACCGAGAAACAGTGGGGGAGACCCGCCGCCGAACTGCCCGCGTCGATTATCCGGCGGTTGCCGGTGCGGTTTGTCTATGACAACAATTATTTCGACGATGCTTTTCAGGGCATTCCCGAAGGCGGCTACAACGCCTTGGTGGACGGCCTGCTGCAGGGCGTCGAGGTGCGGACGGGCATCGACTACCTCAGCGACCGGGCCGAACTGGATGCGCTGGCCGCGTGCACGGTCTATACCGGCAGCATCGATGCTTTTTACGGTTACCGCTTCGGCCGTCTGCACTACCGCACGGTCCGGTTCGAGACCGAGGTGCTGGACATGCCGAATTACCAGGGCAATGCCGTGGTGAATTACACCAGCCGCGACGTGCCGTACACCCGGGTCATCGAGCACAAGCATTTTGCCTTGTTCGGCCGCCAGGTGTACGAGGTGCCGCGGACGGTGGTGTCGCGCGAGTATGCCGTGGAATGGCAGCCCGGCATGGAACCGTACTATCCGGTCAACGATGCCCGTAATTCGGAACTTTATGCCCGCTACAAGGCGCTGGCCGACCGCGAGGCGCACGTCATCTTTGCCGGCCGGCTGGCCGAATACAAATACTACGATATGGCGCCCGTGATGTTGCGGGCCATGAGAATACCGCTCTGATGCCAGACGTTTCGGTCATCGTGCCGGTGTACAATGCCGCCGGCGACCTGCCGCGCTGCGTAGACAGCGTGTTGCGCCAGGAGGATGTGTCGCTGGAATTGCTGCTCGTGGACGACGGCAGCACGGACAATTCGGGTGCCTTGTGCGACCAATATGCGGTCGCCGATCCCCGGGTGAGGGTGCTGCATCAGGCTAACGGCGGGGTGTCCTCGGCACGCAACGCCGGCCTGCGTGCTGCGTCCGGCAGTCTGGTGATGTTCGTGGACAGTGACGATTACATGTTGCCGGGCATGTGCAAGCTGATGACGGATCGCATGGCCGCTACCGATGCCGACTGGGTGATTTGCGGCACGACGGAGCCGAACGGTGGCCTTTGGGCGCCCGAACGGGATGCCAGTTACGCTTCGCGGGCCGATTTCGACCGCGATTTCGGATACTGGCTCCAAACGGAATTGCTCGGGCCGCCCTGGAATAAACTTTATCGGCGAAGCCTGATTAACCAAGGGTTCCCGGAGGACGTGTCGTTCGGCGAGGACTTGATATTCAACCTGGCCTATCTGTCTGGTGCGCAGCGCATCAAAATGGTCAAGGCGGCGCCGTTCTTCCATGAGAAGGCCCGGGGTACGTCGCTGGTGAACCGCTACGACGGGAAAAAACTGACCGACATCGAAGCCATGCAGCGTGCGTTAGGGGCCTACTGTGCCCAGGCCGGCATCGAGGTGCCGGCCGGAAAGTATCTGCGCGATCTGCTGGTGTACGCCAAGGGCTTGCTGAAGTCATCGCAACTTTCGGCGGCGGAGAAACGGCGGGCGGTCAGGACTTGGCGTGCGTCAAATCCCCGGTTGTGCGAACTGCCTCTGGTGAAACTTGACATGACGTTGAAAGACAAAATATTTCTCTGGTTGTTTTTACATTTCTGACCCATGAAGGAGAGACAGTCCAATATGGAATTGCTGCGCATCCTGGCCATGCTGATGATCCTGGTGCTGCACATCAACATCGGGGCGACAGGCCGGCCGTTGGTTGAGGAATGCGTTGCGAACCCTCTTGGTTCCTGGATGCGCTATTTCTTTCAGTGTCTGGCCGAACCGGCTGTCAATATTTTTGTATTGATTTCCGGCTGGTTCGGTATCCGGTTCCGGGTCAGCCGGCTGGCCGGTCTGTTCTTCCAGTGCATCTTCTTCGCTCTTTTGATATGGCTTTCGGCCATTATCTTTGGTTTTGGCGAACCTTTATCCATCAAAAATCTTGCTGCGCTCGGTCTCTTCACAACATATTTCTGGTTTGTCAAGAGTTACATCATCTTGTATATCTTGTCCCCGTTGCTGAATGCGTTTATCGACCGGGCAGGGAAGGGGCAGCTCGCCTTGGCGACCTCGCTCTTCATGGGTTTTGCCCTGGTGTACGGCTGGACGGATGCGGCACCCGAATTCGCCCGAGGTTATTCGGCACTCTCGTTTGTCGGGCTTTATCTGACGGCCCGATTTTTCCGGCTGTACATGACGGCATGGATGCAGAGCGTTTCTGCTTGGGTCTGTCTGGCTGTCTTTCTGTTGGCCACCGTTGCCAACAGCCTGCTGTCGTATGTTGTGACGGCATACAGTGTGAGTGAGGAGGCAGACAGCATGTTGCACGCATACCTTAATCCACTCAACCTGACAGCGGCCGTGGCCTTGCTCCTTTGTTTCTCCAAAATGAGATTGCAGAGCCGGTTTGTCAACGGCGTGGCAGTGTCGTGTCTGGCCGTTTTTCTGTTTCATAAGAATCCGATATTGGAATCGTATTACGGCAGTGCCGGTTGGTATTTGTTCACGCACTTCAGCGGACCGACATATGTGTTACTTTGCCTGGTCTTTATCATACTGGTCTTTGCTGTATCGGTCCTGATAGACCGGGTGCGCATGGCCTGCTGGAGTCCGCTCGAAAAATGGTTCATCCAACTCGACCGACGGCTGCCGGATCTGACAACCCTCGAAAACCGCTGACATGCCAAGCTATTCCGTCGCCATCCGGACCTTGGGCACCGCCGGTGCCTTTTATCAGCGGACGCTCGACAGCATCGTGCGGCAGACGCTGCAGCCCGAGGCCATCGTAGTGTACATCGCCGAGGGCTATGCCTTGCCGCGCGAGACGGTCGGACGCGAGAAGTACGTGTATGTCCGGAAGGGCATGGCGGCACAGCGGGCGCTTCCGTACAGCGAGATAGACAGCGAGTATATCCTGTTCCTGGACGATGACGTGGAGATGCCGCCCGACGGGGTGGCCACGCTGTTCCGGGAGTTGGAAACATACGGCGGCGATGTCATTGCGCCGGCCACGTTCCATAACCACGAGGCCACATTCCGGCAGAAACTCATCCGGACGCTGACGGGGCGTGAGGTCTGCAGGCCCCGGGGACACCGCTGGGCGTTCAAGGTGCTGCCGACGGCCGGTTTTTCGTACAACAACCGGCCACGGCGGGCGGTGTACCGCTCAGAGACTAATGCGGGGCCGTGTTTCCTGTGCCGGAAACGCGATTTTCTGGCCATCCGCTACGAGGATGAACTCTGGCTTGATGAGGTGCCGTATTGCATTCCCGACGACATGGTGATGTTCTACAAGATGCATCTCCACGGGCTCAGGATGCTCACCTCGTTCGACAGTGGCATCGTGCATGCCGATGCCGGCTCTACATCGCGGCAAAGCGACGAACGGGAGGCACGTCTCATCTATTCGGAATATCGCAACAAATTGATATTCTGGTATAAATTTATCTATAAGCCGGCCCGGAACCCGTTCTCACGGATATGGGCGGTACTGGCCATTGCCTATGCCTACGGCCTGCAGGCGTTGAAATATGCCCTGCGGGGTGGCGACCGTTACGATGCTTTCCGGCGGGGTGTCCGCGAAGGATGGCAGTATGTGGCGCGTCTCCGGCAGGCGGCGACTGCATGACGGAACCATGACGAAGACTTCGGTGCTTTTCATCATGCCGGGGATGTCTGGCGGCGGGGCTGAGAAACTGCTCGTTGATACGCTGCGCCGTTTCGACTACGACCGTTATGAGGTGACTCTGCTGCTTGAGTATTATGGCGGGGAATTGTTGCACGACGTGCCCGGCCAGGTGCAGGTCCGGTATTGTTTCCGCCGGAACGGCACAGCCCGGCAGCGGGTGCACCGCCTGCTCATGCGGCTGCATCTGTGGTGGCCCTATGTTATGCGCTGTCGTTCCCGGTGGATACGGCGGCGGGCTGGCGGCCCTTACAACGCCATCATCTCCTTTATGGAGGGGGCGGCCGTACAGTTGCATGCGATGCTGCTCGACCGGGCCGCGAAGCATCTGTCGTGGGTCCATATCGACCTGCTTCGCAAACACTGGTCTAAACAATATTTTGCCAGCGATACAGACGAGGCGTGCGCCTACAGCCATATGGACCGTGTGGTCTTTGTCTCCGGTACGGCGGAGCAGGCCTTCCGACAGCTTTTCCCGCAGGTGGACGTGCCGATGAGTGTGCTGAACAATCCTGTGGACTGTGCTGAAATCAACCGGCTGGCTGCTTCGGGGCGGCCCGGAAAGACCCGGTTCACCATCTGCATGGCGGGCCGGCTGAATCCTCAGAAACGTTACGACCGTGCACTCGAGGTGGCGGCCTTGCTGAAGCGGGACGGCCGCGACTTCGTGCTCCGCATCCTGGGCGACGGCAGTGAGGCGCAGCGGCTCCGGACGCTGGCGCAGCAGCTCGGCGTGACCGACTGTGTCGAGTTCATGGGGTATGTACGTCCGCCCTATGCCTGTATGGCCGATGCCGATGTGTTTCTGAATACTTCCGAAGCCGAAGGCTATCCGCTGACACTCTGCGAGGCGCTCTGCCTCGGTCTGCCGGTGGTGGCCACCGATATATCCGGGGCGCGTGATGTTTTGGGCGACAGTGAGTTCGGAATGGTGGTCCCGGAAGAGGTGCCGGCTATCGCAGACGTACTCCGGCATTTGATGGACCAGGCTGAGTTGCGGACGCACTATGCCGCTCAGGCACGGCGGCGCAGCGGAATATTTGCGGTGGAACCGTTTATGGAAACCTTATACAGTTGGCTGTCATGACCTCCGGGTATTCATCGGAAGGGCCATGGGTGTCCATCGTGATGCCGGTCTTCCAGGTGGAGGATTACATCGATACGTGCCTGGCCTCTGTCGCGGCCCAGACGTATCGGCGCTTTGAGGTCATCGTGGTGGACGACTGTGGCACCGACCGCAGCATGGAAAAGGCGCAGGCGTTCATCGATGCCCATCCGGAACTGACGGTCCGGCTGCTGCACCATACGTACAACCGCGGTCTTTCGGCCGCCCGGAACACGGGCATGGCCGATGCCCGGGGCGATTACGTGTATTTTCTGGACAGCGACGACAGCCTGCCGCCCGAGGCTCTGGAACGGCTGACGGCTCCGCTCCGTGGCAAGCCCTATGACTTCGTCATCGGCGACTACGAAACGGCCGAAGGCGCATCGATGCTCCGGATGCCGGCCGGTCCTTCCACGGATGTGCTGCCAAAATATGCGGCAGGCGCGTGGTATGTGATGGCCTGGAACAAGCTGTGCAACCTCCGTTTCCTGAAGGAGAACAGCCTCTTTTTCTTCGAGGGCCTGAACCACGAGGATGTGATCTGGTCGTTCCAGCTGGCCTGCAAGGCCCGCAGCATGTATGTGGTCGGCGAAACGACCTACCGCTATATGGTGCGTGTCGCCTCCATCATGACCGGTATGTCCGTCCGGAAGGATGCCGAGCTCTATGTGCGGGTCTTCGACGAGATCCGCCGTTTCATTGTGGCCGAAGGCCGGACCGAAGGCCGCGATGAATATGCCGTGTTCGAGGGCAAGCGTTGCGGCGTGATGTATTCGCTGCTGTGGCGCGGCGATACAGAACTTTTCAAAGAACTCTATCCGCAGTTCCGCCGGCAGTGCTATCTCAAACCCTTCCGGGCGTTCCGTCTGGGCATCATCGGTTTCGGCGGCCTGCTGCGCGACCTGCACTATGCATTGCCGGTGCGTATGGGCGCCCGTTACAAACAACTCTTTTTCCTTGCGGTGTACCGGCTGCTCGGCCGTCCGCTGCGGGGTGTTATCTGGAAATAAGTCTTTATGGCACTTCTCTCGATTATTGCACCGGTGTATAATGTCGGACCATATCTGCGCCGCTGCCTCGACAGCGTGCTGGCTCAGTCTTTCACCGATTACGAGCTGGTGCTTGTGGACGACGGCGCGACAGACGAATCACCGGACATTTGCGAGGCTTATGCGCGGCAGGACGCCCGGATCCGGGTGATTCACCAGGAGAACCAGGGCCTGTCCGGGGCGCGTAACACGGGACTGACGGCTATCCGCGATACCGGCAGTACGTTTGTGTCGTTCATCGACACCGACGATTATCTGGCGCCGGACATGTATGCCTCGCTGATTGCCGCTATGGACGAACATACGGACATGGTGGTCTCTGATTTTACGATGGTGCGCGCCGATGGGATGCATCCGTATCAGACTTTCCGTGCGGCAGACGATCCGCTCGACACGCTGTCGGCCATGTTCCGGGACGGCTATGGCGGCAATGTCTGGAATAAACTGCTCCGGACATCTGTTGTGTTTCAAAATAAGCTGTTTTTCACGGACATATCTCCTATGGAGGATGTCGAATTCATGGCCCGCTACGTCTGCTTCGCCCGCCGCATCGTCAAGGTGGACCGGCCGCTGTATTTCTACAACATGCAGAATATGGCATCGCTGACAGCGCTCGATTACCGTACCGACAAATATGTGAACAACATCCTGAAGGGGTGGAATCTGATCCGGGATTTCCTGGCCGAGCGGCATCTGGACGACCGTTTCAGCCGTGAGATGAACTGGCGCGTGCAGCTGCTGAAATCCGACCTGGTGCTGCAGCCGGAGAAGTATCCGCTTTATGATGCCATTTGGCCGGAAGGTAACTGCTACCTGAAGTCGAATCCATTCCTGCATTCGAAAATGAGAATCGCGATGTGGTTGCTGAACCACCATCTCACCTGGCCGGTCCGGATGTATGCCTTATGGGTGCGCCGTCAAGTTGCTAAGACTGAGAAATAAATGTCCGCCATCCGACATGCCTATCTGATTATGGCGCACGCCGATTTCGCGTTGCTCCAGACCCTGGTGTCGGCGCTGGATGATGCCGACCACGACATCTATGTCCACATCGACCGCAAGGTGAAACAGTGGCCGGAACTCCATGCCGGCCATGCGGCTCTGGAGGTTTTTCAGGAAGTGGATGTCCGCTGGGGCGACCTGTCGGTCGTTGAGGCGGAGTATGCGCTTTTCGAACGGGCGTTGCATCACGGCGGCTATGCGTATTATCATCTGCTGTCCGGTTCGGACCTGCCCATCAAGCCGGTGCTCCAGATCAAGCAGTTCTTCGCCGACCATGCCGGCACTGACTTCGTCGATGTCTATCCATGCCCGGCGAAGGAACTTGACCGGCACTTCCGCCGGTTCCACCTTTTTCCGGACCGTTTCAGAGCAGGGGGGCTGACGAACCTGGCGGTACGTGCGGTACGGGCCGTTTTTCTGCGCTTGCAGATGCTCACCGGCTGGCGTCGCAACCGTGACATTGATTTCCGGAAAGGGTCGCAGTGGCTGAGCCTGACGGAGCCGACGCTCCGCGAGGTCATCGAGGCGCACGACTGGGTGCGGCAGGTCTTCCACCATACGTTCTGTCCCGACGAGGTGTTCGTGCAGACCATCTGCAGCCGTTCGCCGCGGGCGCGCCGCATCATTTCGGACGACGGCTGGGGCACGGGACATTTCCGTTACATCGACTGGAGCGGCCACCACGTGCATACGCTCACCCAGGCGGATGCCGGGCGTCTGCGGGATTCGGACGCCCTGTTCGCCCGCAAGTTTTCGTCCGACAGCCCCGAAATCATCGAAAC
>JAEEGL011263611.1_pt1 | contig 41537 bp, 94 predicted proteins | sample 9134231 | NCBI WGS metagenome assembly JAEEGL01 (sample SAMN16246548, study PRJNA631951) | gut metagenome | biome: gut microbiome; feature: rumen; material: fiber-attached | host: Bos | place: Iran: Karaj | collected 2018-10
AAGAGGTGGCAAACCTTGGCTTGGTATGGTGGAAATTGAAAAGGCAATTCGAGATTTACCAAAAGATAATTTTGTATTTGATTCGGAAATTACAATTAAAAATCCTGAAAATTATCCTTCTTTGGAAGTTTACGACAGAACAATTAAAATTGTAACCACTAAGTCAGAAGAAAAGGTTGGATTACAGTTGAATGTTTTTGATTACATGAGTCTTGAAGAATGGAACAATCGTGAATCAAAATATCCTTGTATTGAAAGAAAGGCTCAAGTTGAAAAACTTATTGAAGGTAATGAATTTTTGGTTTACATGAAAAATCTTTATGTAGGTAAAAACCCTTCCGTAATCGAAGAATTGATGAATACAATTGTTGAAGATAACGATATGGAGGGTTTGATTGTTAAGATTGCAAACTCCCCATATCAGTGGAAAAGAACAAAGAATTGGCTCAAGGTCAAAAAAATGCAACGTTCTGATAATGACGGAAAAGAAGTTGATGCGACAATTGTTGGTTATTACGAAGGGAAGAATAAAAATAAAGGAAAACTTGGCGGTCTGATTTGTACAATGGAACATCCTACTTATGGTCACATTGAATTCAAATGTGGCGGAGGTTTCAGTGACTACATGAGGGATTACTTGTTCTCTCTTGGTGATAAACTTATTGGAAGAACGATTTCCGTTCAGTATTTTGAATCTAGTAAGAATTCAAAGACAAATGTTCAATCGTTGAGATTTCCTGTTTTCCTTGAATTAAAGGAAGAAGGACAAGAACCAAATAACTAACTATATTAATTAAAGTTGTGATAAACGAACTGCTAATTCGTGAACTAATTTATACGATTTCTCGATTAGTTCAATCACAACTTTAACTATTTAACATGTCATTAGCAGTGGCAAAAATTAAATTATTTATGGAGAAATCACTATGGAAAAATTTATTTGTATTTGTGGAAAAGAATTTGAAAATATAGTTGCTTTGAAACATCATCAAATTTCTTGTAAAATTTGCAGACAAGCAAAAATCGATTTTTATATTAATAATAAAAAAGAAATATTAAATCTATATGAAAATGAGTCCTTATTATCAATATCGAATAAATTTTCAGATAAATATAACAAATTGGGATTTATTGGTAATCCTTATAATGTAATATTAAAAAATTTACAAAAAGATGGAATTCATATTAAAACTATAAAAGAAGCAAATAGTTTGCAATCTGTAAAAAATAAACGTGAAAATTTTTTCTTAGAAAATTATGGTGTAACAAATGCTTCTCAAGTTGATTATGTAAAAGAAAAGAAACGTTAAAAAGCACAAGAAGTTTATGGTTGTGATAATGTATTTCAAGCAGAAGAAATTAAAGAAAAGTTAAGAAATACAATGCTAGAAAAATATGGAACTTTACATGTGGATAGTAAAAGTGATGGTAGAGAATCAGAACCACATCTTGAAGTATTAAAATATTTGAAATCATTAGGATATGAGTGTAAATCAGAATATAATATAAAATGCCATGATAAAAACGGAAGAGTAATTCGTACACCAAGAGTAGACATTTATATTCCAAAATTAAATTTATGTGTAGAGGTCTATGGGAATTGGTGTCACGCTAATCCAAGAATGTTTGAAAAAGAAGATTCGTTCGGATTATGGGAATCTAAAAAATATAAAAGAAATTTAATGGCGATTGAAATTTGGGTAAAAGATGAAATTAGATTAAATCAAATTAAAAATGAAGGGTATAATGTTTCTGTTATTTGGGAACAAGATATAAACGAAGATAATTTTAGTTCTTTATCTCAAGATTTGGATTATCTTGAAAAACGATTGAAAGAAAATAATTTACCTAGCAGATGGGGTTGGAAAACATTAAATTGTATTTATGAAGGTGACGAACTTTGTTATAAATTCGATGAAGATTTAGATTTTGTGGCAGTATAATTAATTTATAATTTTCCTTGACAATATATTATCCTTATGATATTCTATTCATAAGAATAATTTTTTTATAAATGGTGGTATTGTATGTATAGTAATTTAGTGAAAGCCGATTATGAAATTAAAGATATGATAAAAAATAATTTAGTGATTGAGGAGTAAAAAATGCAAAACCGTGAATCAGTAAAAGAACTTATTCCAATTCTTCAAGCATATGCTGACGGTAAAACCATTGAGTGGAATGATTGTGGTACATGGAGAGAAATAGAAATGCTTGATTTAAATAATCAATTTATCAAATATCGTGTTCAACCAATAAAACGAGAAAATGATGTTGAAAAATATTTGGAGTTGATGAGAGAAGGAAAGAAAATTTTGTTTCATCAATGGCATAATTGGCATGAAGTTAAAAATGAAACAATGTTGATTAAATTATCTAAATTATCTTATGTTGATTTCAAGGTAGCAAAAGAATAGGAGATAAATTTTATGGAAGAATTTTATTACGGTGATACACCATACTATGATGAACTCACAGATGAATTAAAAGAATCTTTGAAAAAATCAATCAAGAAAGAAGTTCTTGAAAAAATGGAAAAACTTGAAAAAGAGAATAAAGAACTTTCTGATGTAAAGAAAAACTTTAATGAAATTAAGGCTGATTTTGAAAGAAAGAAAAATGAATATGATTCTAAATTAAAAGATTTGGAATACAAAATGAAAAATGCTAAGTTGGTGGATTTGATTATGGAATTATGTCCGTCAGTTAAAGTTTATCATGTTTATAAAGATTGGCACGATTGGAAATTACCAAAATGTAACAAATGTGATGAAAACAGAAGAGTTTCATTTGTATCGCCTTATGGAAAAACACATTATGATAACTGTCCGTATTGTAATAAATCTTATAACAAATTTATAATGGACGAAGTTGAATTAAAAGAATTCACTTATAAAAAAGATAAATATTGTGAAAAGTTTGAATGTGAATATCGTGTTTTAGATGATTCTTATAATGCTTGGAATAAAAGTGTTATTTTAACTGCTTCAAGATGTGCTGATAATAAAACATTCGATGAACTGATAAACTTTATGCAAGATGAACGTAAAGGTGTATATTTTAGTTCTAAAGAAAAGGCTGAAGAATTTATGAATTGGATGAATAAGGATTTACCTAATAATCTTATTAGAGTTGGTTAATTCTTCAAAAATGATGAATTAACCGCAAATTCGATACTTAATTCTTCAAATATAAGGAGTTATAAAATGACATTAAATTTTGATGGATATAAAGACGATGAACCTATTACAATCATCGAAAATGGAATAAGTAAAACTTATGTACATCCTAGAGCATCATTATCTTATAATCCTTGCTTTCCGCCAACAAATACAATTTATCTTGAAATTGTCGGTGAAGATGTGGTGTATGAAGATTTAAAGGAGAAATAAACATGCGAACAAAACAAGAACTTTTAGATTATGTTATATGTAAGTATGAAAAATACAAAAGAGATGAAATTGCAAGTAAATTAAAAAGAATAATTTTTAATACTTATAACGGTAAATATATTTTTTATAAAAATGAAAAATTTAAGGTTGATGAAAAATCATTGAATAATGTATATAATATGCTTAAAGAAAAGAAGCAACAATTCGTATGGTAAATATAGAAAGTTGTATAGAAATTTAAAGGAGAAATAAATGTGGCAAGATTATAAAGAACTTTTGAAAATGCATTGGGAATTTGCGATTAATCATGGTTGGAAATTTTTAATAATTGTATTGATTATTTGGGCAGTTTGTTGTATTATTTATAAGATAAAGGGATAAGGAAATCATGTGGACTATTGCTATAACATGTATTTTATTTGGCATAATCATTGGTTATATTATTGGTGGTAAAGAAGGTGTAGATTCTTGTAGCGAGGTCTTTTATGACAATGCGGTGTTTCACAACACAATTAAATTGATGATAGAAATTAGAAACAATAAAGAACTCAAAGAAAAGAAACGAAAAGAGTTACTTTATAGATGTATTGATGATTTGGATATACATATCAGTGGTGATTATAAAAGACTTGAGAAAGCAAAAGAATTGTTTAAGGAGGATGAAAATGAAGAAAGAAACTAAAGAACTGATTGATTGGATAAAAAAACAAATAAATCTTGCAAAAGATTGTTGTATCAAACCTTGTCATGAAGATGGATATAAGGAATATGATGAAGATTACGATAAGGCTATGGATTTTCTTGATTCTCTTCCTCAAATTGAATCTCATCTTTGCAAAGGTGGTTATATTCAAGATAAGAATGGAACACCATGTTGTGATGGCGATGAAGTTGTATTCACTTATTATGCTGATTGCACAAATGTACCTAAAAAGAAAGGTCAATTAAGATGGAGTATTGATGATAAACAATTTGTAATTATTGTAGAGCATAAAGTAAGTAACAAAGGACATGAATATTTAGATGAATATAGATTTGATGACATAATTGAATTTGAAAAAATTACAGAGGAAAAACAATGAACATTGTTGAAATAAGAAACGCTTTGGATAAAATAATAGAAGATGGATATGGTGATTTAGAGTTTGAATGTTCTGTTGATATGAGTGTCGATGGGCGTGAAGAAACTTATGCGAACCGAGTTTTTGGAAAAAGTCCATTCAATATAAGATATCATATACTTAAAGATATTGACGGTAGTGAGTTAAACAGAGTAGTTCAAATTTTGTTTGAAAAAGGAGAATCAAATTATGGACAAAACATTTGACGACAATGAATTCTTATGGTCGCAATTAATTCGTCTAGGAGAAATGCTAGGAGATGGCGATTGTGATGCTTGGGTTGGAAAAGAATATAAACGAATATCGAGACAATTAGGATTGATAAAACGCAAGCCTAGAAAGAATAATTCTAAGCAGATAGATGAATTTATGGAAAAGAGAATTACACAAGTATCATGCAATAAATGTAATGGAGAATTAAAACAATCGAGAAAAGGTTCTTTTGTTGGTATTTGTACAAATTGTGGTGCAAAGTTCACGCTAGGTAAAAGGAGAAAATAAAAAAAAATGAAAAAGTTATCAAAAGCAGTTCAACTTTTATGGAAAGCACACAGAAAAGAATGTGAATTAAAAAGAGACATTAAATATCGTGATGATGTAATCAGACATGCAACAACTACAATAGAAATCTCTCATAAAACAATAGAACAACTACATAGAGAAATAGAAGAAAAGGAAACACTAATAAATGAATTAAAAACGAAAATCAGAAATAATGGGCATATTATAAGATATAGGATTCAAAAGTATATTCCTTTTTATAATTTAGACCCTTATTATTCAAGCACTAAATTAAGTGAAAAATATTTTAATGATTTGGTAGAAGATTCAAAAATCAAAATGATGAATGAACTTATTGAAAAAGGATTTGTCAAAATGATGGAGTATGATGATTGTGTGGAAATCGCAATTCATCTAGCGGAAGATGATAAATAAAAATTAAAAGGAGATAAATATATGAAACATATTAAAATGTACAAAGTAGAATTTAATCATTATTACAATACCACAGAAGTTCACACAGTAAGTAGCGGTTATTATGATGAGTACAATCGTTGGGTAGGTGAAGATGGTAAAGAATCCTCAATTAACAATATAGATTATTTGTATATTCCTAATCCTTTTATCATTCGTGAGGATGAAATTGAAAAATATAAGAAATATGGTTGCGGATATAAATCCCTAGAATATGTTGGCAGTATTATTGAAGAATAACCTATAGATTATAAATCAAAACAAAAATATAAATTTAAGGTTATAAAAAGGAGAAACACATGAAAACTGAATTTGAATACAACAATAATGTTATTGCTACTGCTGATTTGGAAGAACCATTATATGAAGATTCTACAGTCACAATTTACGGAAAAGAATATGTGGTATTTGAAAATTATCATGATGTTGAAATTGATGAAGATGGGGCGCATGAAAAAGTCGTATGTACTGTAGTGACTGAAGAAGAATATGAAGAATGGGAGAAACAATAAATATTTGATAATTTTACTTGACAAATAAATTCACATCTGCTATAATAAAGTTATCCTAAAGATAAAGAAGGGAATAATTATGGCAGATGTAGAAAAGATGAAAATTAACTTGGTTAAAAATGAAGAAAAACTTGCAAAGAAGGTCGCTCTTCTTGCCAAATATGAAAATAAGAAAGCAAAACTTTCAGCACAGTGGAAGAAACTTACTAATGAAGATTATGAAGTTTCTATCAAGTCTATGGATGCTAAAACAGATGAACTTTCACTCTATGGAAAACTTGAAAAGTATTATTCAAGTGAAGTTGCTCAGTTATATTTCGATATTTCAACTTTCTATGATTATAGTAAATGGACTAGCAATCCAATCGTAAATACACAAGATGGGATTAAGGAACTTGAAGAAAGATGTCAGAAATATCGTGATTCTATTGCAGAAGAAGAAAAGAAAGTTGCTGACCGAAAAGCAAGCATTGAATCACATAGTATTTCAGTGAACGGAAAAGATGTAAATGTAATAGTTGAATTTCTGAACAATTGGGAAAAAGAAGTTACTGACCATTTCATGAAAGTTTTCGATAAATATGTAAATGAAGCAGAAGTTTGGTGGAACGAAAATGTAGCAAGTCTTGATGAATACAAGTTTGAACATACACAGTGCTATCATGCTGATTATGATAAACTTGAAGGTCTTTGGGCAAAGTCAAAATACGTTGAGTTTTATCCTACTTGGAAAGAATATGAGCATAAAAGTTACTCAAATAAAAGAACAAATCCTTGCTACAACATGATTAATGAAGTAATCGATGAAGCAAAAGAAAAGTATGATGTGATTTTCTCACCAAAAACAATCGAAAAATATGCAAAAACACTTTATAATCCTAAGAAAGAAGTTTATGAAACAAATATGCGTAAGGCAATCGCTAAAGAAAAAGACCGCAAATATGACCAATTAATAATGGACGTTGAAAATATTTGTGGTAAAATTATCGATATGTCACACATCAAAGTAGGACATAAAGGTGACCTCGAAGGGTATGTTGTCGGTGATAAAGCAGAATGTGAATTGTGGACTAGTGGGGCAGGTGGTTTTAATACAAATGTCATTGTAAATGTAAAACACGGTCAATGCTTTCATTTTAGATTTTATGTTCGCAAAAGAATATAGATATAACAGACTACTCCTTTGGGAGTAGTTATAAAGTTTAATAATTTACTTGACAAAATAAATCATCTGTGATATTCTTTAATCATAAGGAGATTATTTTATGTCTAAATATTCAGAAACACTAGTAAATGAAGCAAGAGATTTGTTGGAAGAATGTATTAATCCACCTCTTGCAAAATATACACTCGAAGAAAGAAATGAACTTATTTCTTCAAACAAAACCCTCAAGTGGGTAGTGGAACATGCTAAAGAACTTCCACTTGGAAATATCGACAAGTGGTTGATTGTAAAAGCAAGCAACGCTCCAATCTTTTTCTCTATGAGTGGTGGATTTAATGGAAAAATCCCTTACCATATGGTGAAGAATATTCAGAAGGAACTTTCTTCTGTTTTTGGTGATAAAGAAAGTGGAAGATTTTACTTCTATGATGAAAATTGTAATTTGGTTGAAGAAACTTTTTATCTGAAAAGACCTCATTATTGTGGCGAATCTTATGTGATGAATTATAACATTCGTGTTTATGATAATGAAACAATAAAATCGGTATGTGAAAAAATCATTGCCGATGAAGATTTTGAATATCCTATAATTGAAAACAAATTCAATGAATGGAAGAATAAATAAAGGAGTAAATTATGACTGATAGTGATAAAATTAAATTGGTCGCTTTGGCTAAAAAGGCAATTATAACATCATTGAGAGAAAATGGAATCGATGATGGGTTTATGGATATAATTAATCCTAATGCAGAATCGGCTACCGATATCAATACGGATGAATTGTGTATAATTATGTGGATTGAAGGCTATCTTCGTTGTAAGAAAGAAAATCAGAATATCATTGAAAACATGATGAATGAAGGTAAATCGGCAAGTGAAATATTTTCAAGACTTGTTGGAAAAGATTATGTTTATAATGAAGAAACCAAAACAAGAAGTTTTAAGGAGTAAATTATGGGAAGAACAGTAGATAGAGGATTTGCACACAAGATAGCAGAAGAAGTTTTGAAAGATTATCCAAACAATGAATCAGCAAAAGAAATTTTGAGCAAATCGAAGTATCGTGTGAATGATAGATATTTTGATACTGAAGAAGAATTGAATGAATATCTGAATTCAGAAGAATATGAATCTGAGCGTTTTGATAATGCAATTCGATTCTGTGATGAAGATTGTATGGATTATTATGGTGGCGATGATTATTCGGAAAGTCTGTGTGATTTTGATGAATAAAAAAGGAACATGAAATTGAAAATAGGAATTTATGGATTCGGTACGGTCGGCAAAGCAACTAAATTATATCTTGAAAAAGGTACTGCTGAAATATTAGTGGAAGACCCAAAATATGGCATAAGCATAAATGAAAAATTAGACATTGCTTTAATTTGTACAGAAATGAAAGATGCAGATAATGCTATAAAATCAGCGAGTAAATGGACAGATAATATAACTATTCGTTCAACAATTACTCCAAATTTTGTAAAAACTCATAACCATGTTAAATATTGGTTGGAATTTGATGTGACTGAATCACAGAATGATGGTGCTGACATACGAGTTTTAACCGATAATCCAATGTTGCTTTATTATTTGAAATCTATTGACAAATGCGCCACAATTTATAACATTGTATCTCCAATGGAAGCATGTTTAGCAAAATTATTTGATAACTATATGCTTTCAACGATTGTAAATACATCGTCAAAGTTTAATCAAATTTGTGAAGATAATGGAGTTCTTTATGACCATGTGAGAAACATACTGTTACAAGATGGTCGTTATCCAAAATCACACACAAATATTTATAAAAAAGATGTAACATCTAAATGTTTTGATTTTGCTAAGAACGCAATTGATGAATGCCTATTTCTAGCAATAGATTAAAATGTGCAGATTAAGCAATAATATTTTTCAAATCCGTTCAAAAAATGAGCGGATTTTTTTATTTTAGTATTGTTAATAACAAGAAAAAGTTGTAAATTTATCAACAAGGAGTAAAAATGACAGTCATTGATAAACTTTCAAATAAAATAAATCAATTAAAAAAAGATTCCCAAGAAAGAAAAATGTATGAAGATATTCAAATGCAGTTGTTTATTGTTTGTGATGCAGTCGCTAGAGAAACCGATAATAGAATTTCCGACATAATTACAAATATAGAATTTGACATAATTTCTTTGTGGGATGAATGTAGAAGTCTTATTTTTTATACTACGCTCGATAATCATGAAAAGAAATATTTGATGAGATTTGATTTGTGGTACACTCATTACGAGTTTCAATATTTATATTTTTAGGAGATTAAAATGAATGATGACAAAGAGGATTATTCAAATTATATTCGAGTTATAGGTGCAGACCGTAAACAACATTTGGCACTGCCTTGGGAAAATACATGCAAATGTGGTTATAAAATATTAAATAAGAAACCAACAGAACAAGAATTAAATAAAACTTATTCTTGCTATAAATGTACATATTAGGAGATAAAATACATGGCTGACATAGAAACAACACAGAAAGAAATTGAAAATAGATTATTCAACTTTATTGAAGAAAATTTTGGCAAGAAAAGACATGAGTGTTTTAATGAAGTTGTAAATTTTGTGGAAGATAAAATAATTCCAACACTAAGTCATTATGGCGAAGATGTAGGCGGATATATTGAAGATTTGGAAATTGAAAATAATGAATTGGAAAGTAACATTGATTCTTTGAAAGATTATTGTTGTGAGATATTGCAAGAAATAAAATCTGATTTAGAAGATATCGTTGAAAATAACAAATTAAATCCCGTATTAGATAGAGTGAAAGAATTGAAACAGTTTGTGGAAAATCAACATTATATTGTAAAACATGATATTTATTAAGGAGATTGATGAATGAAAGACAGATTTAGAGACGTAAATCTTAATGAACATATCAAGGTAAAACTCACCGATAAAGGCAAAGAAATTTATAGAAACTATTACCACGACATTGATGATAAGTTTGTGCCAACTTTAGATGTTGATGAAGAAGGTTTTTGCAAATTTCAGTTGTGGGAATTTATGAAAATTTTTGGGGAACACTTTCGTATGTGTGGTGGTTTGCCATGTGAAACTAATGTAAAAATTCAGATAAGGGAGAAATGATATGAATAATTATAATATGATTGGTTTACAGAATTTTATTTTCCACAATTATAAAAATCCTCTAATAGTAAAAAGTGGTATAAACGAAAATGAAGTTTATGTTAAAGATATTGAAACGAGATATACCGACATGTGTTTGTTTCGTGATTTAGACGATTTAACATATAAAGTTCATGGTAAAGTTATTGATAAACTTGCTGATAAAATTGCAGATGATGTTGTGGATAGAATTCTTTTACAGATTGCCGAAAATGAAAAGGAAGAAAAAATTTCGTTTTAGTATTGAATTTTAATTATGCTTTAGATATGATTGTGAAAACTTATTTTTAAGGAGATATGAAGAGATATGAGTATTACTAAAAACAAATTCATTCGTATTTACTCCGACCGAACGGAAGATGTAAAGATTGATGAATTGAACAAACTGCTTGAAAACGGTGAGTGGTACATTCGTGATGTGATTATGTACGAAAATTGTGCAGATTACGTGTTGGAAGAAAATAATATATCAGAATAAGGAGATATAGAGATATGACATTGGAAGAAAAAATGGCTCGATTAAAAAAATCGCAAGCCGAAATTACAAAAAAATTCGGAGATAACGCTTTGATTAAGGCAAGTAATGAAATGATTAAAGCGGAATATTATTCTACAGGTATTGTAGGATATGATGTTATGCTTGGCGGAGGCTTTTGCAAATCTAGGCTATCAGAAATAGCGGGAAATGAGTCGGCTGGAAAAAGTACCATTCTTTTGCAGACGATAGCATATAATATGAAAATTGACCCAACTTTTATGGCTCTTTGGGTTGATGGTGAAGGTTCAGTTGATGTCGATTATAATGCTAATCTCGGCATTGACCCTTCAAGATTTATTGTCGTAAATCCTGAAGGTCTTGAAAACGCAATGGATATTGTAAAACATGAACTTCAAACAGAAGGTGGTTGTATTTATAATATGATTGTTATAGATTCCGAACAGTCATTAAAACCAACAAAAACCATTGAACAAGATACGACAGGTGTTAGTATGGCAGTGGACGCTCGTGTTTGGGCAGAAGCAATTCCTGTAATTAACCATTTGGTTCACAAACAAAATACTTGCTTGGTTTTAATTTCTCAGTTGCGTGAAAAAGTCGGGGTTATGTTTGGAAATCCCGAAAAATCAACGGTCGGAAATACAATTAAATTTTTTATTTCTCAGAAAGTAATTATGCGTAGACAATCGAAAGTTGAGGAAAAAGACGGTGAAGCATATTCAGGTACAGTAAAATGTAAATGTGAAAAGAATAAACTCACTAAACCGTTTAAGAAATGTGAACTTATGGTTGTTTATGGTAAAGGATTTTCTGAACTTATGGATACTGTAAATCTTTCACTTCAATTTGGTTCTGTAAATCTTAGTGGAAAAACAATTACGTATACTGATAAAAATGGCAATTTGAATAAATGGGTTGGTAAATCTGCTTATATGAAGGGTCTGCAAGAAAATGAAGAATTGTTTAATGAAATTCGTGAAAAAACATATTATGTAGTTAAACATCCAGAAGAAATTAAAGATTTTGAACAAAAGGCAAGTAATACCGATGTTCTTGAAGATATGGAAGAAGATTTAACACAAGATGAAATGAATGAAATTGCAGAAAAAGAATAATTAACTATTAAATTAAAGAGGTGTGTGTAGGTTGCTACCCTACACATTGGTTGGAATTTTATAATCTCCTTCAACCACACCTCTTTGATTTTTTAATTATCAATATTAAATATTAACTATTTTATTCGAAGTCAGTAGCAATGACTTAAAAGATAAAAATTATAGGAGATTAAATTATGGAGAATTGCTTAAACAAAGCAGAGTTACTTGAAAAATTTAATTTATGTTACGATAGTTTGAATAAAATATTAGATTATCTCAAATTACCATTTGAAATTAAAACATCTGCAAATTATAAAAAAGTTCCGTATTACAATCAAGAAAGCATAAATAAAATCGAAGAATTGTTGCAAGCAATTTGGAATACATTTGATGTTTATGAACTTGAAAATAAAATGTCAAAAAATCTTTGTGTAAATAAAGATACTGTACGGAAATTGCGTAAGCATTTTAATTTTGATGATAGTGAATAGGAGTAAATTATGTTTAATTTTGGAGTACCTATTAGAAAATTAAATATGGTTGGTGGTGAATGTAAAGCAACAACCACAAAACAACGTAAAAAGATTTATGATGAAATCGCTAAAGATTATGCTGAACGTCATAATGCACCATATGTTCACATTTTTGAAAATGGCAAGTTTGTAGATACAATTTGCACAAAAGGAGTAATTTATGAAGAAAGTATGGTTGATTAAAATATCAATCGATAACCATACATACAATCATGGAGTTATGATTTGTGAGGAAAAGACTGTGAAATCTTATTGTAAAGGTAAGACTGAAGAATCAGAATACGATAATTACAATTCTGATTTGGATGATATTGATTGGATAGTAGAACGCTATTCTTACGAACCGATTGAATTGATTGAGGTGTAAATTATGGAAGGCGTTTTATTTGTAGTTGGTGTGGTAATTTTCTCTGTCGTGCTTATAGTCTGCTTCGACTATATGTTTATTGAAATACTAAAGGAAAATTAAAATGGAATATGACAAGAGCAAAGTTTACACCGCAGTAAATGCGGATGAATTGAAAGTAGGTAGCAAGGTTATCTTGGCAGATAATTTAGGTTGGCTTAAGCAGAGTGTAGAGGATAACGATAATATTGTTCATCTTGTGAGAATCGAAAGTGAGGATTCTGATGACAGGTTTTTTGACGGAACTTCTTCTTATCTTTTGGCTTATCTTGTTGAAGAACCTAAAGAAAAGAAGTTGAAGTGGACTGATTTGAAAGTCGGCGACGTAATCACTAACGGTAATCTCACCGCTATGATTACGGAAATTGATAAAGAATACCATATACATATTTGCGCAGGACATAAGTGGTATACGAATGAAGAACTCGAAGATTGGGAAAAGGTGGAAGAATGAGAGTATTGAGTGGTGGCTTATCTTACTCTATAAGATATGATGTGGAACACGATTTGTTTCACGCACAGAATGTATTTAACGATGAATATATAAAGCCTACTTTTGTGGAGTATGTACAAAAAATTGAAACAGAAAATGCATACTTGAAAACAGGGTTAAGTGTAGTTAATGCAAGTAACAGTTTTAATAAAGAGCAACTCACCAAAGCAAAGGAAATCATCAAGAAGTTATCATGCGCTTATAAGTATGTTATTCGGTTTGAAGAATACGCCGATAAAGAAGTTCTTACAGAAGCAGAGCAATTCTTAAAGGAGGACTAAATGACGGCAATAATTATCTTAGCAACAATATGTTTTATATTATTTTTAGGTTTATTGTATTGTATCAGTTCTATTCATAACCTATGCGGAGCAATCCAAGCAATTTTAGATACAATAAGTGTTTACGATAAAATGCTAGGTTTGGAGGACTAAATGAGGTATCTTAGATGTGGTGGTACACAAATGCTTAGATGTGAGCATACAGGTGGTGGTGTATATTGGTGGTGTTCTAGATGTAGCAGTAAAGTCGAAAGCACAAGTAATTCAGAATATAAGCCTAATTATAATTTTCCGAGGTTTGAACGTTCTGAATTGATTGATACTTCACAGACGCAGATATTCAAGTAGTTGTTATACTGATGAGGGGTAAAAATTATGAGTAGTACATTAAAAACATTTGAAGGTGATTTTCTTAAAAATTCAATGTGTGTAGAATTTTCTTCTTGGATAAAACATTCAATCAAGTGGAGAATGGATACAATGGGATATGGGGAATTATCACCTGCATTAAATGTTGCGTTGAATGAATGTTTACATAAACACACCAATGAGGATTATCTCACTTGTTCAGATTCTCTAACTTCTGATTTGGAAGATGTTTTGGTTTATCATGGAATCAACATAAACGATGCCATAAGATTATCTTGGAAGTGGAGTGATTAAAAATATAATATAAATAATCATGACGTTATATGATTATACAACTATAATAAGAGACATCATGTGTTCTGATGTCGAAATATGTCATAAAACTTGAAAAGGAGAGAAAAAATGATGAATCTGATTCCAACATTAATGTTGTTGCTAGGTTGGGTTTTTAATTTAGAAGATTTAATTATGGCTTCTTTTTGCGTGAGTTTATTTTTTGTTTTGATGTTTTTAACATCTTATGATTATAAAAACGGTAAAATTAAAAAATTTTTTACATTTGAAACCATTTTTATGTTTATCACTTTTGTGTTGGCAACGATAAAATTAACGAATCTATAATTAATTATAATAATTAACTTGACTGATTAATAATTGTCGTGTTATTATTTAGTCATGTATTGATATTATTTTTTTGGAGTAAAGGATGGATAAGGCTAAGAAAATTCTTTATAGTGTAATAATCGGTGCAATTCTATTAAGTAGCGTTTTGATGTTGGTTATTGTTTGTACGAATCTTTCAATCAAAACAATCGAAAAACAAAAAACACAATGGGAATGTGATAAAGCGAAGAAGGAATACGAATTAGTCTTGAAACAGATTGAGAACGAAAAGTTGAGATATAAAGTTTATAAAACTTTGGAAAAGGAACATAATGATTGAAGATTTCATAAATAAAAGATTCAAAACCGACTGTGAATGGTTAAGTGGTAACTGTTACTACTTTGCGATAATCCTAAAGGAAAGATTCGGAGGTGATATTTATTATGATGACATCTTTGGACATTTTGCAGTCATGATAGAAGGAGAGTTATACGATTGGAAAGGATATCATAAAATAACAGAAGAAGAACATTGGGTAAGGTGGGAAGAATACGATGAGTATGACCCACTTCTGAAACAACGGATAATACGAGACTGTATTTTATAAGGGGAAAAATATGGAAGTTACTTGGGAAACACACAATCTTGTTTGTGACGTAGCAGACTATGAGTTCAAAGAGTTCTTTGAGAAGAAACTGAAAGAGATTAAAGAAAAATCTACTGACCATATCACGCCAATCAAAGAAGAACTCATTGATGAAATTATGTACGAACTTGGGAAGATGAAAAAGGAACTGTGGTATGAAGAGCAAGATTTCTTTGCTCGCTCTGGTGGTTCAGTGGAGGAGGAATAAATGACAATGGAAGAATTGTCTGTTGAAATGCGTATGAAAAAAGCAAGATGCTCCACTTACTGTTCTGAATGGAATAGCAAAGATAAAGATTGCAAGATATACGAACATATGCACTGTCCGCCTTCTAAGTGTAGACTTTTCTTGGCTCAAGAAGTAACAAAACGAAATAAGGAGAAAAAAGATAAATGATGTTGTGGGAAAAAATATTTTATACGATAACCATTATTGATATTTGTGTAGCGCTTGTAAGTATTATAATTGGTTTTATGTGTCATTCTTCGATTGAAAATAAAGTAATGAATGTTGTATATGTTTCTATGCTGATTTTTATATTAGAATTTATTTTTATTGCTTTATATTCAAGTTTTAAGATTATTTTATGGAATATATGGGGAATAAATCTACAGTGGTTTTCATATTTTTAGAGGGTATTTATGTTCGAGAAAGAAGCAGAAGAATACGGTAAAAATTACAACAGTCGTTTAGAAAGAAAATTAGGTTTCAAAGACGGTGCAGAGTTCGGTTATAACAAGGCAAAAGAAGAAATAAATAAAATTGGACTTGCCTTACAATCTGATATGGATAAAACAATAGAGCAGAATATGGCTCTTAAAAAAGAATTAGAAAAGGATAATGAATGGCATTATGTGAAAGACAAATTACCGCCTATTAAGGAAAAGTACAATGGCAGGAGTGAACCTGTACTTGTCTTATCTAAAGAAAAGGAAATGCAATATGCACAATATGTAGAAAAGGAAAAGACGTGGGCAAGAGGCATTTGTGCAATCAATTTTGAACCTTTTGCTTGGAAAGAAATCGTACTACCAAATATCAAGGAGGACTAAAAATGACAGTAGAAGAACTTTATGATGAACTTGGCAACTACATTAAAATGGGTCATGCAAATACAAGAGTAATTGCAAACATTGATTTTAAGTCACCGTGGGATTTGAAGAAAGGTGAAGAGGTCGGTGACTTTTGTCTTACATATCTTAACGATGTTTATTATCAGAGTGGTGATATTGAACTTGGATTTTCTTTTGATAAGGAGGAGGAATAATTTATGGAATCTACTACGAATAACTCTTGGGTCAATTTGAAAGTTGGAGATATAATTAAGAAAGACGGCATTACTGCAATGGTTACTGTTATTGATGAAAATAAATCCTCGGATTGCAAAGCGCATGTGTGTATTATGCATTGGCTCACTGATGAAGAAGTTGCAAGGTGGGAAAAAGTGAACAAAAGTTAAAAGTATTATGAATAAATTTATATAAAGAACAACCGAATTTTTTATTGTTGAAAATTTGATGATTTTTGGATATTTCAAAGACTATTTGATTTTGTTTAAATTCAAAGAATATAAATTTATTTCTGTACCAAACAAATCATAATAATAAAATCTATAATTAATTTTTGTTAAAGTATTAATTTTTTCAAATTTATACTGTGAAAAATCACTCATCAAACTAGATAATTCAGCATCATTGATTCTTTGATTTTTTGAATATCTTGATTTAATTCCTTGTCCGCATTTTTCTTCAACAACTTGATAATACATTTATGATAATTCTCCTTCACAAAATAGTTATATTACTATATAATATGTAAAACTAAAAAAATCAATTTAGGAGATAAATTTATGGCAAAATATGATTGGAAAGTTGAACCGAGAGATGAAGATTGGTCTGATGACTTGTATGCTTATTTCTTGATTCATATTAATCTCAAGAAAATGGTTGAATATCTTACAAAAGAGTTCAAGAAGGATTGGTGGTTTAAGGCTGATTATGGTCAAGATAATTGTTATATCGTGGCTGAAAACAATAACTTTCCTGTAAGATTATTTTTTACATTTGAGGAAGGTGGTTGGGCAGACATTACAAGACATTATACAGATGGTGCAACATATACAAACGACCACCTTGGAAGTTGGCATTTTGGAAAATATGATGTTGATTATTCATATAAAGTAATCAGTTCTAACATCGAAGATTATTTTAACAAGTTTGAGGAGTCTATGAAAGGAAATAAAAAATCATTAAAAGAATATCGTACAGTAGGATTTGAACAGTTGGTAAGAGATACAATTGTGAGTGTTTTAGAAGACCCACATTCTGATTTGTTTGATTTGGGTTATTCTGACGGTATCATTACTTATGATAACAAAGGTCGTGCTGAAATTCTGTCTAACGGTGATGTAAATATAGATTATATTACACTTCCTACATATTTTTATTCTAGTGGATATACACCAAGTAATAAGAAACTTGCTAAACTCATAGATGATATTATGGATGGTAATTTCAAATATGCAAGAGAAAGACTTTGGGATGAAAACAAAGATGAACTTATCGAACTTGGAATTACTAGTGAAGATGATGAAAAGTTGAATTATCATGATTTGTATGATATTGGAGCAACTGATTTAGCCGAAGAACTTTCTGAATATGAAATGGACATAGAAGGAACTGAACTCTTTACAGATGTTTATTGTGAACTTGAAGAAACTGATGAAGGAATTGAACTTACAGTTTCTATGACAGTACAAGATGAATATGGTCATGCTTTGGTAAAAGATTACAAGCCTAATACAGTTCTTTTACAAGAAGATGCTGATAATTTGGAAGAGTTGATTACTGACGCTATTAAAGAAGTAACTGAACAGTTTTAATAAATAAAAGGAAATAGAGGAGATAATAATTATGGAAATTAAACAAGACATGGATTTTAGAGATTTGGAAAGAAAATGTTGGGGTCAAGCAGTAGATATTCTCAAAGAAATTTCAGACGCAGATAAAGAAGATGCTCTTATGAGTTATCTTGAAGAAATTTTTTATGACGATATTCCTACTCTTACAGAAGTAAATGATGTGCTTGCTTTTGATTGGGAAAATATTTACGAAGGTATTGGAATGGTACAGTGGGATGATTTCAAAGATTTGGTTAATAAAAAGGCTATTGATAAGGCTGAAAAAGTAATCAATGAAATTGAAGACAAGTGGGAAGAATTCAAAGACAGTGATGAAAATAAAGATGATGATGGTAATACAATCTACGATGATATTGAAGATTGGGTAAATGATGAATATTCTAGTGAACCTTATTCACTTGTTCGTTCAGCAGTAGACGCAATTGAAGGTGAAGTTGACCGAATCGCTGATGATGAAGAAAAGAGTGATGATTGGGATTCTATGGTTGAAGCAATTACAATGTGTGGACTTGAAAATGAGTTTAAAGACTTTGGTGATATTGTAGATATGGTAAATGAACTTGATTCTTGGGTAGTTGATAATCTGTAACTTATCTAAAAGTTAACAAGTTACATAACCTACTTTCTTAATGAGGGTAGGTTTATTTTTATGTATTGACAATTCTAGCATGAATCGTTATTATTATATCATGATTACTCCTTAAATAAAGGAAAGAGTGAATTGAATTGCGTTCAACCACCCTTTCCTTTTTATTTTTTATAATTCCCCTTGACAAAACTCTTTATTTGTGATATTCTTCTATATAAGGAGTAAAAATTATGAAACGATATGAACGAACCACAAGAAAACCTACAATGATTAAGGCAGTACATCATGCTATGCAGTCTTCATCTGAATTACTCGCCATTTGTGCGAAATTTTGGAATGAACTTGCTAACGGTTATTATTTGGAACATGAAGAAGTTCATTTTGACCCAAGTAAGGATGCGTGAGTAGAATCTGATACTAGTGTAGAACCTTATAGGACAGTTGATGATTTTTGTGAGGAAGCGTCATATTGGCTTAGTTGTTATTACGAAGGCGGACATTGCAGAAATGAAGGTGAAGAATTCAAAGATAGAAAGGCTTTCATTAAATTCCTTGATGTTTTCAAACCTTTCTGTAAGGAAAAGCATACTAAATGGATTCCTTATAACGAAGAAACTAAGTTTTTGTTTGATTAAGAGGTGAATTTGTATGAAGTTTACTGATATTTTTGAAAAAATCATGAATACATTATTTGCAATTACGTTTGCTATGTTTTTGATAGGCGTAGTAATTAGCATTCGTTCAAACATGCTTATTTTGTGGCTGATTTTTCCAATGCTTGGTTATTTAATTATTCATGTTGTATCATGGATTATAATCAATATAGTATTAAATGCTATTTGTGGATTGGATGTTGAATTTTTCAAAGAATGATGAGAGGATTAATCTATGATTATTGAAAATGAAAAATTTGGAGTAAACCTCAACACAAACGAATTAAAGTTGAATTACGCTGATGAATTGGTAGAAGATATGCGTAAGGAATATTGTAAATATTCTAAATTGTTGGAACTTGCTAAAAAAGATAGAATTGAAGTTATTAAAGATACAGTTCGTTATATGTATTATTCTGAAAAACTACTCACTTCTGCTCAGAATTGGATTCTTATGAATGAGGATAAATCTTTAGATAAAAGAAAGAAGTATAAAGAGAAGGAAGATTTTGAATATCTACAGAATATATTAAGAGGAGAGGTTTTTAAAAATCCATCCCTTGAAATTACATCTATCATATTCGAAGGATATGAAAAATACAATTGCTCAATTGAATTTAAGGCTGATTCCACAATGTTTGAATTTGTAATCCCTAATCTTTCACTCTTGAATGAAAAAAGATGGGATAATATGGAAGGTGGTAAGTTAGCATTATATTATGAAGAGAAAGAAAGTGTGTGGGATTGTATTTGTACATCTTATAAAGAAGAAGATATTGAAAAAGCATTAAAGAATTTTTTAATGTTTGGCAATAAAAATATAAAAATGATGGAGACATAAAATCTTATTGATTTTTATTGATTAATAAAATATATTGAAAATTGAGGTATGAAATTTATGGATATTGAATTATTTGATAAAAGATATGTTTATCTTGAGTGGTCTGATGAACTTGAAGGAAAAGACTGTATTCTCGCTAAAACATATCAAGATTTAAAAGATTTTGTGAATAGTGTTGATGAAGGTAGATTTTGTAAAGCGCATAAAGGAAAAGAAAAACCTTTTACAAATCTTTGGTCAGAATGTGATTTTTGCTATTATGACCCTAATCATAGAGTAAAGAAAGCATGGATTGAAGGTAAGGCGATTCAATATAACAGTAGTTCTAATAAATGGAAAGATTTGAATTTAACTTGTGATTATAAAAAGTATATTGATTGGGATAATCATGAATGGCGGATTAAACCTATAATAAAAGAAGATGAAAAATATACTGTACCTTGTGATGATAAGTATGTTCTCAATATGCATAAAAACGGTTGTTTTAATTTGTCTATATCTAAATATGATGTAAGCAATCCTATTTATTTTGGTGATAAAGAAAAATGTGAATTTGTTATGAATAAGGTTAGTAGAAATTTTATTCGTAATAATGAAAAATGCGCAGAATGCAACGGTTTTTATTGTCATGAATGTAAAGAATTAAAAAATTTTATAACTAATATAAAATTTACTCGTAGAATGACGAATCGTGAATTGGCTAGGTGGCTTGCTGAAGGTAATGGAGAAATGAAAACAGTATGTCTTTCATCTAATGTTTCTACAATAAAGACATCTTATGATTATATAGAAGTATTAGAAAATAGAGAAGTTGAAAGTTCTATTCGTATTCGTGATTTTGGTTCTGATGAATGGAGAGAACCTTTAATTGAAATATAGGAAAATAAAAAATGAAATCTTATAAATGGCAGAAAGAATTTATAAATGGAAAATGGTATACAGTTTGTACTTCTCATAAACATGTTCCTTTTGTAAAGTGGAATTCTGATGGAACTTACTCTGTAAAAGGTTCTGACGGAAAACCACGTATTGAAAAAGAGTTCAAGGATGCTATAAACTTTGCTATAGAAACTTATAAAAAGATGAGTAAGTTTAATAAGGAATGGGAAGAAAAGGAATAAAGATAAATTTTGATGATTTTCTTTGACAATTTAATTGTTTTATAATATGGTTATTGATAAGGAGAAATAGAATATGGTTTTATTTGGTATAATTAGTTGTGGTGTATTTATGGGATTAACTCTCGCAGTTTCTATAGCATTGTTCGTATTTTGGGTAGATGATGATAATTATCATAATTGTGGTTGTTTGATATCATCAATTGTATTATTCATTCTTTTTATTTTGTTAGGATTTACAGAATATACATTGTTTTCCTCGGATAGTTATATTTATTACACTTATCAATCAAGAATTAACGCTATTGAAAAAGCCGAAAACGATTTGCAGAAATTTTATATCGATTATCCTCAGTATAAAGATTTAAAGGAGATTGATAAAAAGTAATAAAATAGTAATTTGGAAAAAATTAAAATGTTCCGAGTGAGGTGAGAAGATATGATACTTAAAATATACACAAAAATTAAAAATAAATGGTGCTTATCTAAAATCGTTTATTCTGAAGTTTTTAATGTTGAAAAAAGTTTTACTGATGATAAAATTGAAGTTATTCATTTTGTTGACGGATTTATATATGCTGAAAAGGTAAAAATTTATCCTTGGTTCAATGTTGCAAAAATTTGGGAAAAATCTCATTAAAAAAAGGAATTTGTATGAAATTATCGACAAAATATATAATAGAATTTTCAACAGAAAAAATGACTGAAGTTTTTGCAATCTGTGATTCTATATCAGCGGTGAAAAAGTATTTGGATTTCAAGTTTAATTTCAAAGACATTTCATTTAATGATAAAGATGGATACATTTTAATTATAAACTTGGATTGCGGAAAAATAAGAGTAAGAAAAATCGATTATGTGGAGGATTGAAGTGGTTGAAGTTTTAGGAATGATTGGGAGCGTGTTTATCATACTTGCTTTTATGTTCAAAGATGTGAGGATTATTCGTATCTTAGATTCAATCGGCGCATCACTGTTTATTGTGTATGGTATTCTTATTCATAGTTGGTCAAATATATTTTTGAATGTAATTTTGATTTTAATTCAAGTTTATCGTTTGATTGAACTGAAAAGAAAATGAGGTGTTTATGAAAGATTCATTGCATAAATCGATTGTTGAGATAATGACTTTTTTCGATTGGGAAAAAGTTGCTGAAATTGAAGAAAGTTATTTTAATGAATTTTGTGAAGATAAAGGTGATAAATTAATTGATGCTATAAAAGAATTTGCGTTGGAAAATTTGTATACATATGCTGAAGAATTTTCTAAAAGAAAATTTAACTGTTGGGCAAGAACAAAATATCATCTTTGTTTTGAATACATTTATGATAAAACCGAACCTTATATGGAATTAAAATATGTTCCTATCTGTTGGGAGAAATGAAAAAAAAATGTATATCGAAGGGCGTAAATACATAATACACAATGAAATTTATGTGAATTTTATGGATTATGTTGCGACAATAAAACCACATTTTCATAAAGATAATGCCAGTTGGAACATTGTGTTTTCAAATGGATATAATAAAGAATCTAATCCTATAAATTGTGCTGATTTGGAAAACGCTTTTAATTTAATAGAACAGTATTCCAAGTTTATAAAGTTTGATGAATTGTTGAATGAATTAGAAAAGAATAAACTGATAAAATAACTATCTATCTTATGATAAGTATAAGAGAAATTTCAGACGATAATTCAAGTATTTCTTCAACAAGATGGGCGTTTGCTACAGTTATAATGTTTGATATGATTGTAATTGTTGCATCTGTAATTGTATTTTGTTTATTCCATTTCTTAAAAAGACCGTTGGATAATTCATTTTTTTATGCAGTAGCGACTTTACTAGGTGTATTAACCACATTAGTTGTTACTCCAAAGGCTCTGCAAGGTTTCGAACCTAAAAAAGATTATAACGATAAAAAACCATTAGAAACACAAGAAATAAATACAGAAATTGATAACGAAGGAAAATAAAAAAATCCGCTCTTCAAAAGGGCGGATTAATTTTTTTGATTATATCTCAAACTTTATTCCTCTGTATCGTTTGTCATATCAAAATCAGAATATCTTAATTCACTTAAACCAATTAACAACTCTGTCAGATGTGTTTCTGCCCATGCAGTAGGGTCGCTTATTCCAATGTTGTTCCAATATTTTTTAGAATCTGTACATATTACACCACTTAATTTACAAAATAAATCACAAGCGTGTTTTTTTGAAATTGCTACAACTTGGCAAACATGTGATTTTGCATATCTTTTTATTTTATCTTTATTGCTTCCTATATGATTAATTACTAGTAGACTGTTTATGTAATTTTTTAATTGCTGAATTAATTCATTTGTGTTTGAATTTATTAAACAAGTTTGCATATGTGTTTTTGGAACACTTTTTTCTTGAAATAATACTTTCATGGCATCTTCTACAATAACTTTTTCTAGTGCTAAAAACGTATTCGATAAACCATTTATATAATTATCCACGTATTCGAATTGTCTTTTTAATAAAAGTCTAGTTTTTCCCATATCTTCTGATTCTGGCACATTCACTGAATCAGGCGCTATTTCAAACCACGGAGTTTTTATTTTTTTGTTAGATTTACGAAAAAAATAAACGATTGATAAAACGATACATCCCACCAAAGAAATAATGATGAATGTTAAACTAATGTAATGCTGATTATAAAAATCTAGGAAATTCATTTGATTTTTTTACCTCTCTTTTTAAATAAGTATGTATAACAAGTATACTAAAAAAATAGTTAAAAAAGAGAACGCTCGAAAGGAGTACAAAACGAGCGTTCTCAGAGAGAGGTAACGAATTACTTTTTTAAATAACAACAATTATTTTTGTAAGGAGATTAAATAATCGTAATAATCCTTTATAGTTTTAATATCCCATATTTTACCATTTTCTTCAATACTAGTTCCACCTCTTTTAATTTGTGGAAGTCCTTCATATACAAACCATTCAGCACCATCTTTACTTTCACCAAATTCTGTCTGTAAAAAATCAATCACATAATTATCAACAATGGACGAAGGTGTATAATACATTGAGCAAGAATCCATACCTAACGCTTTTTGAAGTCCATCATTAAAATTATCTAGTTCAAGACCGATATCGTCTAATAATTTTATGGTTTTTTCAAATGTTTCAAATTTAACCATTTTTTATCCTCTATTTTTCCATAATTTTATCACTGTCTAAGTCGCTGAATGCCTTAAACCAACCTTCTGCCAATCGGAAAGTTTTGGTTCTACTGTTTATGGCAATTCCAATCTGATGTTCGAGTTCTTCTTTATCCTTTTCTTCAAAATCAGAAATTGTGATAATTCCCCATTCAACAAGTTTTTTAATCTGTTTCATGTTTGCGGTCTGATTGTTTACATTGATTCCGCAGAACTTTACAATATCAGAATAATTTCCAACTCTAGGCGATTCTTCCAATAAAGTAAGAAGTCTTTTCTGAACTTTAGTGAGCAAATTCCACTTGTTACACCATTCAATAAGTTCATGGTCGCTCATATTATAATACATTTTCTTAACTCCTTTAATGTATGATAAGTTATTATAAACTAGTTGTTAATAACTTTTTGAATTTTATTTTAACACTTCATCTTTATTATATTTGAATATAATGCCGATTGCGCTTTCATCAAGATTTTCACATCGACTGTATTGTTATCAAAATCGATTTTCATAGATGCTTTGATTCGATTACCGCTACACCACCAAGGACTTGTTTTTGCGTTGTAATATTCAGCACAATCCATTAAAATAATTTTGTTCAACAATTCGTCTATAGTTTTATCCAAATAAGATATAAAAAACATATAAAATTATGCAAACTTGTATAAAGTTTGATAAGTTTTTATATGTTTTTTCCTAAAAACCGCATAAGAACAGTCCTCTAGCGGAAATCGATATCTCACTTTCGATTTTTTAACTTTATCATAAAGTTCTTGGAAACTTGAAAACTCTCCACTTACACCCAATTCTTCCAATGACTGAGTATAAACTTCTTTGTCTTCATCAAAATTTCCGTAAACAATATTTTTCTTTTGTTCTTTATCTTTTAAAATATACTGATGATTAAACTCATATCCTCTACGACTGATTTCAATACTAGCAAGTACAAAATCTGGTAATTTTTCTTTTTTGTAAACTAAATTTCCAATAAAAGATGAATAATTTGGAATTACTTCTAAAATCTTAATTTTATCAAATTTACATAGTTTCTTAATTATATTTGTAAATCTATTCCTGCACCACTGTTGATTACAAAGTCGATTAAATCTCTTACCTTTTCCATTATCTTTTGACGGAATTGTTAAATCTTCCATTACAAAAAATTCACATTGATAATGATTTGCAATTCTTTCCAATTTATGAGCAATGTCAGAAATTTCATAATTTCTTTTATTTGAAATATATTTTCGTTCTTTAGAATCGGAAGCAAATCCTTTTCCTTTTAGTAAATCATCATAATCATTCAAATCTTTTAGAGAAATAGCACCTTTATCTATAATTTTATAATTCTTCTCATCAATCCAATCTATAATTGTATACCCTACATAATTAGGATTCATATCAATCGCAAAATATCTATCTTTGATTTTTTCAGAGATTATTCTTTCTGATTTTAGTTTATTTAAATCAAACGAAATATAAATATAATTCAAGTCTAATTTAAAATCTATTGATATTTTCTTTTCTTCGGCTAATTGTAAAAGTTGAATCAAGTAATGTTGATAATTTTTACTAGGATTTATTTCCAAAAGAAAATGTTCGTTTTTATTTGGTTTAAAAATTATATGATTTTCAGTAACAATTGAGAATTTACGATTTCCTTTTCTATCTGATTGACCCACCGAATAAATAGGTCTTAATTTTTTCAATTGAAACTCTTTTTTAGAAATTTTATTTTGACATCTTTCAACAAAGAGTTTCTTTCCGCCAAATATAACTTTATTATTATGATGTAATGATTTTGAATCAAAAATTGCTGAATTTTTGAAATGAGAATCTACAAAGATATTATTCATTGATTTTTGCAATTCTGTAATTTCTTTTGTTTTTAATTTATCATTTTCATGAAGACGATTATATGTAAAATGAAGAACATTATTATAATTCTTAATATATTCCAAAATTCGAGTCTTAGAATTTTCATCAGTTGAGTATTTTAATTTTAATGTGATTATGTTGGAATCGTTTTCAAACATTCTAAAACTCCGTAAGTTTTGGTTTTGTTCAGAAAGTCATTGAAATTAAGATTTCTTCGACTTTCTTTTATATAATAACTAGTTAAATTTTATTTTTCAAGTAGAATTTTATATAAAATATTGATAAAATTTATACAATTTTATATACTTTTATACGAAATTAATTTAACCACATAATTGTTATTCCCTTTTTAAGAATTAATTATTTGCATATCTTCAATATCAAAATAATCTAAATATAAAATTTTGTCTTCTGTTACTATGCGGATTGTAGATTCCACCATAGTAAAATCTTTTATTTTATAACTTTCTGCACATCCGTCTTTATATTTGATAAAAATTATCATACTATTTCTTATTCCTTTCAATATAAAGTTCGATTATTTTATTTGCCCCGTAAATAAAAGAAAACATACCAATACCACCAATGACAAATTGCATTTCTATAGTTGATGCATAATCAAATGCTCCTATCAGACAAGAAATTCCACTACTGATACAAACTAAATTCAAAAACTGTCTCATATAATAAATAATTTTCTTTAGCATAATTTTTACTCCTTTTTAAGTTTCACTTCAATGTCTAGTTCAAAGTACATTGAAGTAGATTTTTTTTATTTTTATGCACTCCGTTCTATAGAATCCATTGCTTCCATAAGTGTGTCAAATGGGTCTACATAATTTTCTGTTGATTCCTTAGATTCCATAGCCTTTTCAATTTCTTTCTTGCTGAATACATGAGATTCATATTCGTCTTTCAAAACCTTACAACGTGTAATTACAGTTTGTTTTACATTACGATACTCTTCATGTGCTTTGATTGTTCCTTTGAGAATATACTTTTTACCAATTTCGTATTCTGAGAAACCATCTCTACCGTTTGTCTTACACCAACACTGATAAGTTCCACGACTTGACGACCATTTGAAAACATGATTTTCTTCATCACGGAAAAGCAAAATGTAAGAATAACCATAGATTGTTTCAAATCCGAACATCTTTTCAAAAGTCATTTCTTTTTCAAACTTGTCACCAACATTACCATAATATTCAACTTTGGCATTTTCTTCGGCACGCTTTTCTTCTGCAATCTTTTTAGCAACCATTCTATCGTGATTTTGTTTTGCTGAGAACATAGCGTATACTGCAATTCCCATATACTTTTCATGGATTTCATGTCGCATTTCACGAGTTCCATCATCAAATGTCTTGAAGAATACCGAACGAGCGTTGATTTCAAACTCACTTCTCAATTCTTCTGTAGATTTGTCAAGCATATCCTTTAGCCAAGAAATTACATCTTCAAAAGGAATAGGATTTGAAGGTATAAGGTAAACATCACGATAGTAATCGTACTTGTTTATTTTGAGATTGTTGAGCCAACCGAATACGTTAGACTTTGTAACACCTTCCTTTTCGTACACCTTGAAGTTCTGCGAGTAAGCACACATAGCAGTATAGATTGCTGAAAGTGTGTGATAATGAGAAGAGCAACCACCGAATGAACCACAGAATTCATCATAAGAACCAAGTTCTTCAAAAGCAGATTCCAAGAAACCAAAGTAACGTTCTACATCAAATGGGAAATAATCTTTTGCACAAGAAGTTCCAAGCACTACAAGGTCATCACGAGTTTCTACTTCCTTTCCAACCTTGCTGAATACGAGATACTTGTTACGACCAATTTTCTTGTGGCATTTATCGCAAGAACAGTTTGCAAGGAGAGAAGAGTAATTGATGTTTTTGAAAGTGAAAATCTTGTCGTTTTCAGATTTTTCGATTAACGACACAACACCTTCGAATTCAACATCAACACCGCTAAGGTTTGTATTATTAAAATTAGATGAAAGTGTAGCAACATAAAGAGTGTAAGGTGTCTTTTCCTTTGTCCATTCGTCAACATGGAACATTTCTGTCTTTTCCATAGAGCAGTTGATGAGCGGAATTCCTTTCTTGCTGAACTTCTTATTCAAATCTGCGAGTTTTTCATTGAAAATTGAAAGGTTGTCTTCGTGAATTCTGATTACGATATTTTCCATAACTCTTAATCTCCTTACATTATTATAATAACATATAGGAAGATAATTGTCAAGTAAAATTATTAAGAATGATATAAAAAAGATACGAAAAATTGTTGCTTTTTAACTATCTTGTTTATATACTATCGAATGAATAGGTGGTATTTTATGGATAATAAAGAATCTTTAAAGATTTTATTAGAAGAACTGATTAGATATAGAAATATATTCTTACGAGATAAAGAAGAACAATTTAAGAATGAAAGATTTCTAACTACAATAGACTGCCATATAGAGGATTTGTCTATAGAATTAGAAGAAGAATAAATATAAAATTAAGTCATGAAAATAAAAAACCTAGATTTTGCTCTAGGTCTTTTTCTTTTTATTTATCCTTTACTTCATTCAGCATTTCATAAACTTTCGTAATAACTTCATTCTTTGGAATCTGCTGATATTTCAATAATCTAGGTTTTGCCCATTCAAGATATTTTTCAACAAATTCTTTAGAACCGTTCAAATCTTTATCTGAAATATGAAGAGGATAATCATCTTCAATTACATCAATTTGCGCTTTCTTAAACCATTGCTGAAATTTATCCAAATATTTAGATACTGCGAAATCGTAATCTATTTCACCGAGATATGATTTTTCATTTTCATCATTTCCAACGGCAACATTTCTATAGACAGTACCAATCCATTTATCTGCCCAATGATAATCATAAATTTGTTCCCAATTACGGTAAGAATAAAGTTTGATAAGATGAATAATTCCTTCTTTAAGGTTTCTAACGAGTGCTTTTTTATCATCTTCTTTTTTAGAAGACATTTCACATAATCGTGTAGTTCTTTCAGAAACTTCTTCGTGACCGATTTTTTCAATAACATCAAAATCATCACTAGGATATAAAACTTCGTCAGACCAATCCCCATGCAAAAATCCATCTTCAATATACAAAATTGTACCTTTGAGACCATTATTTCTACTTGCTTCAGGGCAATCAATGATTCTGATAATATCACCAATTTCGTACTTCATTCTCAATTCCTCCAACAAACAATGTATCAAATTTATTGGATAAAGTCAAGGAAAATTATAATTTTCAATTAAATAAAAAGGTCTAGACTAAAAATCTAAGTCTTATTATATTATAAAAAACAAATGGAGGAAATATGCTTGGTTTAAGTGGTGAAGAAAGCGGATTATTCCATATCCCTAGTAAAGATGAAAAAAAAACAGTAAATATGACTGAAATTTCAATGAAAGATTTATTTAATCTTCCAAAACCTTCTACAGAAGAATTGAAATGGAGTCCAAAGTCAAATCCTTGTATCGCAGTTCTATGTAAAGATGAAGAAGATGCAAACAGAATGTGCGAGTTGTATAACGATGAAGGAAACAATCCGTTCGTTTATGTCATTAGTAGGTTTAATCTTTTAGGGCAAAATCCTATAGCAATATTCGTTTCAAAGAAATTTGAAAATGAAAACAATCTGTTGGATATTGCAATTAAATATGTTATTTCAAGATGTGGCGGTCATGCAGATTTCAAACAAGTTTTCGTGGCTATGGAAAGATAGGATATTGGGAAATTAAAAAAGACCTAGATTAAAATCTAGGTCTTTTTCATTCATTAAAGTTAATTCATTTTGTTGCTTAATTCTTCTTTGCTCATATATTTTCTGTACCAACCACCTTGCAAACTTTTATTCATATACAGTTTCGTTATATCTCTATCACCGTCAACAATATGAAAATCATCATCAGAAAAATCATAACCTAATCTTTCCATATCATACAGAATTTCAATCATGTCGTTTTTGGAAATATCAGAACCATCCAATTCAAAAATCTTGAGATATTGCATGGATTCATTATTTTTAATTTCGGAAAGAATTGTCTTCCATAAACAGTCAGAACACATAAACCATTTATTTGCACCTTTTCCTTCTTTGGCTACAACTTTAGAGTTTCCACACATCGTACACTGATTTGATAGATTTCTGAAATTTCCTCTTGCCATAATGTTTATATCCTTATATCAAATTATCTTCTGCAAATTTTACCATAAAATAATTGGAAGATGCTTTATTATTATATGCAAGTTTGAGATACATTTTGATATCATTTTCCAATGTAGTTTCAATCATATCTTTAATTTCATCTTCTGATTTTCCAATTCTTATCTGACGGTCAATATCATCAATATAATCATCATATGCTTTTGATAAATCATCAATCATCTTGTTTTTAAGCATTTCAGATTTTCCAACCAAGGTTTTGCTCTTACCCATACAATCATCGACTATACCTAAAATATCTTCATCTGATAATTTATCAAGATTTTTCAACCATGCTTTTTCCATTGATTCATAATGTTTATCCAAATCATCAATCAGTTTATCAATCCAATATGATTTATCAATTTCAGAAGCGATTTTTTCTGCTACATCAGATGATTCCTTGATTGATTTTCTTACCAATTCCTTTGATTCTTTGATAACTCCCCAAGGTTCAAGAGAATACAACATCTGATGAATACCATACCATGTTGTTGTCGGACATTTTGAAAGTTTATCCAAACCAAAGTCATACTCTCCAAGTTCAAGCCACATAGCACAACCTTTTCTAACTAATTCGTTAAGGTCATCTATTAAAATTTCAATTCGTTTTTCACCACCACTATAAAACATATGATTACCATCTTCACTGAGATAACAAGTTGTGGTGTCAAAAAAGTATGTATCTTTTACTAATTTCCATTTTATTTCTGCAATTGCCATAATACAGTTTTCTCCATTAAAAAATAATATTTCTTTGAATAATTTCATTTATTCTCCTTTATTTTCCATTTCATAACATTTTATTTCTCCTATAAAATCATTACATTTTATACGATACTCGGTTTGAAATTCATCACCATTATAAATACATTCTTTCTTACTAAGCATGAGAAGTTTTCTTGCTTGTCTTAATTTATGTTTTAGTTCATCATTTTCATTTTCTAATATTTTTAATTTTAGATTTGTATCTTCATTTTCATGCCAACTATCATAATTCAAATTAGCATCTTCTATATATTCTGCATTAAACTTTTCGGCAACAGATTTTAATATATTTTCATGTTCTTTATCGAAACTTCTTTCATTTGCAGAAATATGTTCAATGCATTCTTGTACAATAGAAAATTCATCATCGGTAAGTTTTATTGTAATTTCGTCCATTTTTACTCCATGGTTTATAAAATCAATTTCCTTTTAATAATTTTTCTGTTTTATTAGTTTAATCATTTCATCGATAAAATTATCATTAATTACAGATTGATTATTTATTACATTGTGGTCTATTACATCTCTCATATATCTTACCATTTCAAATGGTGTTATTTCCATACCAAATGAAAATTGTGAAGATTTAACGAAAGGACTGAATATAATAATCATAAGTTTTAATAGAGAATCTCTTTCTTCCAATTTATCTTTTAACTGTTTGATTTCTTCAGCAGAATCTTTTTCATTCAAAGCATCATAAATAATTTTAACTGTTTCTATAAGTTCTTTTTTGTCCATATTTTTTATTCTCCTTTATTTATGTTGCCGTAATCTTTTCCAAGACAATATCCGTGATTTTCTCCCATTTCCCACGCATATTGAGCAATTGAATAATATGGCTCTACTGTATATTTATTAGAATATCCGTATTCTTCACCGTAAACATCATCCCAAAACTGCTCGAAGGTTTCATATTTTATATTTTCTTTGTATTCATCCATATTCTATTTTCCTCTAAAACTTACCTTTGTATCAAATCCATGTGACACAATCTTTTCTTTATCTGTCATTGAATCATGTGCGACATCATCTTTTTTATGTGACAACCATTCTTCAATAGCAAGATAAACATCTTGTGCGTTCAATATAGACGGAAGTTTGGTTTTACTCAATACAATTGGTGATTTTTCTGCAAGATTATTTTTATATTCAAAGTTTCCTAGTTTCACATCATCTATGAATTTTTTATGTTCCCATTTTTTTGAGTAGAGATATTCTATAGAAAACTTACTACTGATTTCACCAAACTTGAAGTCTACAGATTTATTATAATCTTTCCACATTTCAACCAATTCAAGAGAATAATCTTCAACTGTAAAATAACCATTTCCACTGTCACCAATTTTGGTCGCTTTTGCAAGAATCAGCCAATTTGTATATCCTATTTGTAAGAGAAAATATTTGTCTGTAAATTCACTTTTGTAACGATAGTATAAAGACCATATATTCAACTCTTCATTTATGAGGATATGTGAACCTCTTCTATCGAAAACTATGTCTGATTCATAATCTTGAAGATAATCATAAAAGTCCTTATTTTTGTCTAGTATTCTCATAATTCACATTCCTCATTTCTTAAATAATTCACTCAACATCATTTACCTAGAATTAAAAGGGCAATCTTCACAATTACTAATCATTTCACCATTTTCATTAAAACGGTAATCATCACCATACCCGCCACATTCATAACAACGTTCGGCATTTTCCCTTTCTTCTCGATAATGGTTATATTCTGCTTCTGTGATTTTATGTTCATTGTCTTTTTCTGATTTTTTCCAACTTATGTTTTTCAATTCATCAGAATAGACCCAACAAGTTTCGTCATCGGTAGGAGAATCAATCGATTCACAATATCTGATTATGTAATCCTCAACGATATTTCCCATTTCAGTAAACTGTTTGTCATCAATTTCAGCATGAAATTTAATTGTCTTTTCAAAATCTATAATCATCTAATCCTCCTATTAAATTATGAATGATTTACTCTCCCATAAAAATCCAAAGTTTATATGCGTTAAGACTCGCTTTATCCAACTTCAAATCAGTTATCTTTTTCTGATTTTCAAGGATAATTTTTATCTGTGTCTGTACAAACTCGTTACCTTTAAGATTAGGGTACTGTGCAATAGCAATAACCTTATCTGCACTAGGTCTCAAATCCTTAAATGTAGATGATTCGTATTCAAAATATTGTTTAATCAATGGCTCAATCTGAACAATTACTTCGTCATTCCTCTGTTCAAGAACTGCAATTTGCTTGTCTGCCGTTGCTTTTGTAGAATTGTAAAAACCCAACATACAAAGAACTGCAAGTAGACCACAAGGAAGTATTATACTCGAAACTACTTCAAGTACCTCGTTTTCATAGATTACACCGATAATCAAACCCACTAATGACAAACCAAATAAAATCCATAACATAATTCATTCCTCCTTTTGTTATTTATTTTCACTTGTATCTTCTATATTATCAAGTTGATGTTTAATATCACGATAAAGTTCATTAAACTCATCAAAATAATCTTCTTTTGAAATTTCTTTCACCGACCAATTGATAATATCTTCAATATTAAAACACAATTGCTTAGATAAAGTTCTATCATAATACATTCTTGTGCAATGTATTGTTAATATTTCATTCAGATATAAAATACCTTTATTAAGTTCAAGTTTACAGTCACAATACCAATAAAATCTCATGCACGAACCATACCGAACTTCATAAAATTTACCAATTTGAAATTTGTTTAGAATATCTACAACTTTACAATTGTCAATTTCATTATCTAATTCTATAAGTTTTTGATTTAAATTTTTCCTTTCTTCATATAAGGTTTCAACATTCTTCATTTAATTCCTCCAAAAATTCTTTAGCCTTATTATAAACAGATTTAGTACAAGCAGGATAAAAAGTCATAACATCTTTTGCTAATTCTTTTGCTTCAAATACCAAATCACCTAAAAGAATTACTTTTTCTTTAAGTTTAGTATTTTCCTTCTCCAAATCTTCAATATGCCATTCATATTCTGTAAAAGGACTTTCCATGTTTAACTCCACACTCAAAATGATATTATCGGCATTTTCTTAAATAACTGCCGATAATATCATTATTTAATATCTTTTCAACCATTTCCGTTAATCATATTCTCCAACATTTACAGTCAAGACAGGACATTTACCATTTTCTTCATCAAAACTGTAAAAACACTTAACTTCCATTTTTCCAACTTCTTCTGCGTTCTGATTAGGTAAAGGTGGATTTGTCTTATATACATAATCCCCAATACTTCTATCCCATACATTTATTATAGCATAAGGATTTTTGTTATGCAACCAAACTCTGAATAATTCATTCACAGTCATTCTTCACCTCTTTTTCAAAATTCATAATTTACCCCTTCGATTGCGAACAGTTTTCTTGTATCTGTCTTACAAGTCCTTTTCTAAGTTTCAAACAATCTTTCTTACACTCACCAACAAATTTGTTATATTTTCCGCAAAAATACCATCTACCTCCCCTTTCTCTGTCGTTCCAACCGTCTTCGTGTCGGCACTTTTTACAAACTAAATATGGTTTTAATTTTGTCATTTCTTCACCTCGCTTTTTAATAACCCCAACACATTGTATTGGTATAAATATTACAATCGACTGTTAAATCAAGGTAATAATTTGTAAACATTAAGTAAGTCATCAAACCCATTCTGATACCTCCTTTACTTAAATATCTGCGTCTGTGAAGTATCAATCAATTCAGAACGCTCAAATCTTGGAAAATTATAATCAATAGGTTTATCTTCTGAATCACTTGTAAGAATCATATGTCCGCAATATTCACATACATAATAATAACAAAATCCCCATAACTGTTTCTTCATTCTCTTGTTACATTTTGGACAATGCATTTATTTATTCTCCTTCTTCATATTCTTTTGATTCAACTGCATATCTTACAATTTCAAGCAAGTCAGATATTTTATACCCATTAGCAACTAACTCTTTTATTGCGTCATAGACTTCATCTTTTACATCATTTCCAAATGCACTCATTTCTATTCAATCTCCTTCTTTATTGTCTTTGGAATAAAATTATTACACCCTACACAATTACATTCTTCTTGTACGTTACATTTATGTTGATAAAGGTTATACTCAGGAATTGCATAAATATATCCGTGTAAACAATCAAAGAATCTGTCATTGTTGTTACGGTCTATTGTCAAATATTCTTCAAGTTTCATATGCTCTCCTTTAGTGTAAAAATAAGTTTATTTTCAAAATATGAACTTTCGCCATTTTCTTTAAGAGTAAAGATTCCGTTTTCCTTATCTTCATATTTGTCATTAAGACCAAACATAAAATACACGTCTACATCGTCTGAAACATTTTTGATAAGTTCTTTTAGTCTTTTGATTTTCATTTTTCTTTTATCTCCTTTAGTTCAAACAGTTTCATTCCATTTTCCTTACAATCGTTCACCCAAAGAGAATGATAGTTGCAACTTCCCCATTTATGATGTCTACATATCTCACAACACTTCATTTTCTCAATCTGTGCTTCAAGTTCAGCAATCCGCTTTTCTCTAGGTTTTGCTCCTGCAAGATAGGCTTCTCTAATCGTTACGTTGTGATACCACCTTGTTCCGTTGTCACGCAAGTGTTCTTTGTCATATTGATATGCTTCTTCTTCAAGTTCTTCTTTAGTCATTTATCTAAACCCTCCAAATATTCTATCGTTATAATTGCAGAACCTGACTCTAATTCTTGGCAACCACCATTAAACAAATTGTATTTATCTCCCATACAAATTTCGTTAAATATGTGTTTTTTACAAAGCCAATCATTTAATATTGAATCTAACTCAACGAGTCTAGTTGCGACTTTTTCACGCTCTTTTATAAGTTTCTTTATATACTTTGGTACTATCATATCAATCTCCTTTTAGGATTAGAAAACATTTTTTCAATTAATCATCCATAAAATGTTCCTTAAAATAATCTTCCCTCTCATAAGCCTTGGTCTTAAAGTATTTATAGGCAAGTTTTATTTTTGGAAGCATATCAAGATAATTCTCCCTTTCTCTTCTGTCATTCAGATAATACTTCAAATCTTTTTCTGTGGTCTGACTGATATTGAAGAATTCATCTTTACGAAGCCAAATAGCAGTTCTTTTCTTTTTAATATCATTAGACCATTTTTCTTCAAAATAAAGGATTTTATACTTGTCTTTTTTCTCATTATAATCCTTTATTTCATAAACCTTACTTCTGTTTGGAATTCCTACCCATCTTCTTCTCCAATCCATGTCATGTTCACAAATAAAATCAACATCATCCGTAGTACCACAATAATGACTTTTAGAACCCCACAAATCAGTAATGATAATTCTATCTCCAACTTTAGTTTTATTTCTGTTTTCTTTAAGATAATTACGCCAACTAGGCATAGTATTATCACCAATTAAATCTTTTCTTTCCTTATCACGAACTAATACAATTTTTTCTTTATCAAAAAGTCCGCATATAAGATTTGTCTTAAACTGACAGTCTGTTCCAAGAATATCGGTTCTATCAATAATTCCTTGAATTGCTATGAGAATGTATTTCCAAGGAAGTGTGTTTTCCATAAAAGATTCTTGGTCGAATTCTTCATTTTCTTTATAACCGTGAAATCTATAACCCGCTTGGAGACTTTGCTCTTCAGTAGGAAACATGGTATCATCTTTTGAAGCAATATCAGAAAAAATTCTATAAAGTCTTTCACCATTCCTTATGAGAAAATAACAGTTTGCATTATAATTATTACATACCATATTTTCCCATTTATCACCGTAATCTTTTCCTCGTCTTTTAATTCGCCACATTACGATTCCACGCTCTGACGGAATAAACATTTTATAATTTTCAGTAATCCATTTGTCAAATAAATCGATGTTTTTGTAATCAAATGCTTCCATTTCTACATAAGTGGTTTCTGTAAGTTTTTCAAGATTTATAATTCCATATTCTTCATCCATAAACCTTACTGCTTGGTATAAATGAATTGGTTCATTACTTGTCTTTCCTTCACCAATAAGTTCAACAACTTCTTCTTTCGTACCAAGATATGTTTCATACGCACAAATTACACGATATTTGCCTTTAAGTCACTTTTCCATCTCATAAATCTGTAATTTTAATTCTTGCTTCTGTTTTTCAAGTTCAAGCATTTTCTTTTCAATTTCAGTTCTGCAATTATTAAAATCTTTTACTGTTTTAATTTTACCTTCTTTAAATTCTTGCGGTAGATTTTCAGCATAAACTTTAATGCTATCATCATTCATTAATGCTATTTCTTGAGAATCTGCTTTATGCCCTTTAGATGATAATTCTTTTTCTACATTGTCAAAATTAAAATTTTCAAGTTCTGATACTTTGATTGTCTTTACAAGTTCTGATTCAGAATCTTCGTTTGTTTTAGCATAAATATTGATTTCGGCTTTATTATAACATCCATCTTTAATAACATATCTGTTCAAATCAGAATTGTATTCAGAAAGACTATAATCCGAGAGATATTTGTAAATGTTATCTTCTGTATAAGCAAACTTGTATATAGCAAATTCAAGGGCATCTGCTTCAATCCAAACACCATCAAGTTTTGCATATCCGTTAATTTCTTCTTTTCTGCCGAAAAAATAATTCATACATTAAACTCCTATTTCAAGAAAAGTATCAATCTCATCTTTCAAACAATATCCATCACAATCTGCTTCATCATAAAATACAGTTGTTTCAAGAAGATTGAGTACATAATGGCTTTCGTTCTGTTTCTGTAACAAATCAGAAGTAGCCTTTAGATAAACTTTTGCTCTTTCAAGTTGAGCCTTTAATTCATCAATTTCATTTTTCAATTTATCGTTTTCGATTTTTACGTTCATGATTTCTCCTTGCAAAGAATGATTGACCATTTCTTGGTGTAAACTATAACAATCTACTGATGGATTATAGATTATGTTTTCCAATGTATTACTCCTTCTATTTTATTTTCTATATTATACATATTCCTATATCATTTGTCAATGAAAATTATTAAAAATTATAATGTTTATATTTTTAGACAAAATTATTCAAAATGTCTAGGAATATAAACACCATAAAAACAAAGAGCGGAAAATATAAAACTTTCCGCTCTCAAAAACTGTTCTTACTCTTACAAATCAGATAATTTTATTCGTCATCTTCATTGTCTTCGAGCCATTCATCTACGATTTCTTCAATATCATCTCTAATATCATCAAGTGCTTGTCTTGCCCATTCTTGGCAAACAATGGTAGCCAATAATTCAGAATTAAGGTCTTTGCAATCATATCCTAAATCACTAGCGTATTCTAGTGATTCTAGAAGCGATGGGTCACCTTCCATAAGAATTTTCATAGCATTATCATAATAAATTATTTCAATTTCATTAATTCTGTCTTCAATGTATTCAAAAACATCATCTGCGGAATTAATATCATCTTCATCCATATCAAATGAAATCCTACTCAAATCTTCATCATCATCAATAAGGTCTCGAATCTTATTAATTACTGTTTCTTCTCTTTCTGTCATTCTTTTCATAAGTTTATTCTCCTATAATTTATACTCTAAAATCATCACCATCTTTTTCAAGAGCGTTATTAATAATAGCATCTGTTTCATCAAAATAAACACTAGCATCAGGTTCATCGTCTTTTTTCATAGAATTATCTATAAATCTAAGAACTTGCCAATAATAATCAACATTGTATTTTTTTAATTTACCATAATGTTTATTAATAGCCTTAATATTTGTAATAGCAGAATTAAGTATTCCAATATCATCTTCTTGCTTTACAATAAACTTTGTAGGCAAATATGACATTAATTTTGTTATAATTTCAATTTCATTATCATCAGTGATTAATGTTTCATCGTGTTTACGATAATTATATTCATAATAAACATAATCTGATTTAATTTTATAAACTTTATAAACATGAGTACCTTCAGAATTACCCCATACATCAATAATTGGGGTTTCATTTTTAATATCTTCATATTCATAAGACTCTTTAATTGATTTTCTGTCCATTTTCTTAGATTCTTCAAAATTATTCTTTTCGATAACATCATCAATCTTATCGAAAATCTTGTCATAATCAGTTCCTTTCTTCAACTCTTGTTTGAAGTATCTTCCAATATCAAAATAGAACTGCCTACCTTTTGAACCTTTAGGAAGATTATAAAGCCAATTATAATTTTTACGAATCAGTTTTACAATTTCTTTATATTCATCACCGATTCCAAGTTCATCAACTTCAATTTTATCGTAGTTGATTCTCCATGCACCATCAAATACAAGTTCAGTCAAAACTTCGTCTACTGTATCAGCAAAATTCATGGATTCGTCAGTTTTGATATTGTATCTGTCTTTTCCACCATAAGCCATTCCATCGTCAGTAACTTCAAAGAAATCTCTGCCACCACGAGTTGTACTTCTAAAAACTAAATCTGCCATAACAATTTAACTCCAAAAAATTAAAGTCCAAGGTTAATTACAACGTAACCACCGAATATAGAATAGCCATTATCTTGTGCCCATTCGTCAACATCACCGTCATAATCTTTATTGATTTCATCATAATTATCTGCACAATCTTCTACTGCACAAATTTCACCGTTTATCAGAATATTATCAACGATATATTTAGGCTCATTGTAATTAGGTTTCAACCAACCGATTTCAGAAAGATAATCTATACAATCTGTCCAAAATTCTTCACCATAATCGCCCCAATTATGTTTTACTTCATCAATTCTTTCATAAATTAAATCTATGAAAAGGTCTTCATCAATTTCAACTGTATTTTTTGCCATATTATTTTTCTCCTATCAAGGTTTTATATTTCTATAAAAAATAGTTAATTATTTTCAATATTATTTTTTTTTAATAATATATAAAAGATAAATATTTGTCAATAAAAATTATCATACATTTTGGCAATTTTTCAGTATTTTGCCAAAATGTAGTAAATAATAAAAGGGAAGATTAATACTTCCCTTTTATTATAATTATTTTGCCGAAATAGTTTTATTCAACCTTTTCAATCAAATTTCTTCGTTCAGCCAATTTTATCAACTTTTCTTCTGTAGGATACTGCTCCAAGTAGTACACAATTTCTTCATCCGTCATTGTGTTATCCCATGCGTTAAGAAACAAGTTCATGAATAAAAGTGCCATAAATGTTGTACCGACAAACAAAAGAATAGATTTGATAAATTTTTTCATAATTTTTCCTCCTAGAAAAATTTTGTCACCAAAAGTGTATAGTTTTGGTGACATTTTATATAAGTTATTTATATTATCGGAAAATAATTAAATTACTTTATTATTTTTTTTATTAAAAAAAAGGCTCTGTCATAGAAAAGTATTGCTTTTTATTTCGTTTTATGCTATACTCCTTATTGTAAGGAGCGACAGATATGAATGAATTAAATGAAATCCTTAAACTGATAAACGGTCTGTCTGATAATGACAGACAGAAACTAAAATCGATTCTTTCAGAAAAGCATCTGAATTCTGATGAAACTATGGAATCTTTTCTGACCGAAAAACGCTTCTCCTCTGGAAACAAATGCCCTTTATGCTCATCCGCTCACATCAAGAGAAACGGTCACAAAGGAACTGCACAGAGATATCTGTGTATGGACTGCCACAAGACTTTCAGCGTAACAACAAATACAATCGTGGCATCGACCAAGAAAGATTTTTCAACATGGAGCAAATATATCGGTTGTATGATGGAAGGTCTTTCGATAAGAAAATGTGCGGAAAAATGCGGAATAAACAGAAACACCGCTTTTCTTTGGCGACATAAGATTCTTGATGCCTTGCAGAACATGGCAGAAAATGTAAAACTTGATGGAATCATTGAGGGTGATGAAACTTTTTTTCCGATATCGTACAAGGGAAACCACAAGAAAAGTGAGTTTGTAATGCCAAGAGAATCACATCATCGTGGCAAGCAGACACATATCAGAGGACTGTCGCATGAAAAAGTAT
>JAEEGL016590136.1_pt1 | contig 41532 bp, 43 predicted proteins | sample 9134231 | NCBI WGS metagenome assembly JAEEGL01 (sample SAMN16246548, study PRJNA631951) | gut metagenome | biome: gut microbiome; feature: rumen; material: fiber-attached | host: Bos | place: Iran: Karaj | collected 2018-10
ATCGCTCATGATCTCGTTGAGACATTCATGAAGATGATCAGACGTCACCATACATACAGAGACAGTTTCCCTACAATGTCAGTTCTTACAATTACCTCTAACGTTACATACGGTAAGGCTACAGGTAATACACCTGACGGACGTAAGAAGGGACAGCCTTTCGCACCCGGTGCTAACCCGATGCACGGCCGTGATACTCATGGTGCGGTTGCTTCACTGTCATCAGTATCTAAGCTTCCTTTCGAGTTTGCACAGGACGGTATCTCAAATACCTTCTCTATCATCCCCGGAGCACTTGGTAAGGATGACAAGGTATTCGCAGGAGACATTGAAGTAGACCTTAGTAAATAAGACGACTCCAATATCTCGACGGTCAACTTCAATGTCAGGCTTGGCTGTGGAACAGACAAGCTGGGATATTTGAAGTAGACCTTAGCAAATAATATTTGAATTATTACTCTTGATGATGAAAGGAGGCGACGCTACATGAATGAGAATGAGATGATTGACGACCTTATCAATCAACTTGACTCCGGTATGACCAAGGGAGTGGGACATGTCAATGTCTTCACGGATGAGAATGCTGATGATGTTAAAGAGGTTGAGACTATGGGATGTACAGATTGCTCTCGTACTCCTTTAGCCTGCAGCGTGCCTACACTTCATCAGGGAATTGATGATTATCAATAATACTTTACAAGGAGGATTGAATTATGGCAGCTTCTACAGCACAGGTTGACAACCTTGTATCTTTATTAGATGGATATGCAAAGAAGGGTGGTCACCATTTAAACGTTAACGTACTTAACAGAGAGACACTTATTGATGCACAGCAGCATCCTGAGAATTATCCTCAGCTTACGATCCGTGTTTCAGGCTACGCAGTTAACTTCGTTAAGCTTACACCTGAACAGCAGGCAGACGTTATCTCTCGTACATTCCATGAGTCAATGTAACTCATCGATTGCACCAAAGTAACCCAGAGGGCCGGTGTTGACACCGGCCCTTTTTTATCTTATCAGGAAACATACAGTATTTCCGATCACAAAAGAGGTGTTCATGAAAGGTAAAATACATTCATTACAAAGCTTCGGCACGGTTGATGGCCCCGGAGTGAGATATGTTGTCTTCATGCAGGGATGCCCGATGAGATGCCTGTATTGTCATAATCCGGATACCTGGCCTGTTAATGCAGGTGAGGAGATGGAAGCATCTTACATTATTGAGCAGTACAAGCGTAACGAAGGATTCTATACGGATGGCGGTCTTACGGTTACCGGAGGAGAGCCGCTCCTTCAGATAGATTTTTTATTGGAACTATTTGAGTTATGTAAACAAAACAACATCCATACATGTATAGATACTTCAGGTATTACATACAAGCCTTCCAACAAGGAATACAATGAGAAGTTAAATAAACTGCTGGACATGACTGATCTTGTCATGCTCGATATCAAGCATATCGATCCTGAAAAGCACAAAGAACTTACGTCGCAGCCCAATGACGGCATACTGGCTTTTGCTGAACTTTTGTCTGAAAAAGGCGTGGATACGTGGATCAGACATGTTGTGGTTCCGGGGCTTACGGATGATGATGAATATCTTGAGAAACTTGGCTATTTCATAGGAGGACTTAAATCACTTAAAGCTTTGGATGTACTTCCGTATCATGATATGGCCAAACCTAAATATGAGAACCTTGGTATAGATTATCCGCTTGCAGATGTGCCGCCTCTTGACAAAAATGTTGCTCTTGAAAAGAAGCAGGTCATCCTGAATGGTATTAAGAAAAGGCGTGCGGAAGAGGGAGCGGAACACCACGAGGTCAATCACCTGTAAACGTGATAAATACGGGCATTATCGGCATATGTCGGTAATGAAAATCCGCAAGAAATACTTGTTATATTTGGTGTCTTGTATTAGAATAATGTTAATTGGTTAACAAAGAATTGTTATGGAAATATTGTAAGGAGGTATACTGACATGGCTTTTTGTATAGGAGATTCTTGCATCAGCTGCGGTTCATGTGAGGGACAGTGTCCTGTAGGTGCTATTTCTATGGGAGATGGTAAGTACGAGATCGATGCTGACAAGTGCATCGATTGTGGTTCTTGCGCAGGACAGTGCCCTGTAGGCGCTATAGCTGAGGGCTGATGTATATCATTTGATCATAACAGATCATATAACAGAGGACAGACCATTTGGCCTGTCCTTTGTTATATCTGATTCTCATTTTTTGATTCTCAATTTTCTGTTCTTCTTTTTTCTATATTACCGAATTTGGTATAGTCGGGGATCCAAGCAAGCTCTACGGTACCTATAGGGCCATTACGCTGTTTACCTATGATGATCTCTGCGATATTGGGTCTCTCTGTATCTTTGTTATATACCTGATCTCTGTATATGAACATGATCACGTCGGCATCCTGCTCTATGGCTCCGGACTCTCGTAAGTCTGACATCATCGGACGTTTGTCATTACGTTTCTCAAGATCTCGGTTAAGCTGAGAAAGGGCTATAACGGGAACGTTAAGCTCTCTTGCGAGACCTTTGAGCGAACGGGAGATATCTGATATCTCCTGCTGTCTGCTGTCTGTTTTGCCGCTTCCGGACATAAGCTGCAGGTAGTCGATGATGATAACGTCCAATCCTTTTTCAAGCTTGTGTTTTCTACATTTGGAACGAAGTTCGGATACCTTGATACCTGATGTATCATCTATTACAAGATTGGAATCACCTATGGTATTGGCGGCTTCTGCGAGCTTGTCCCAGTCGGAATCATCAAGTTTGCCGCTTCTTAACTTCTCGCCGGGAATATTGCCTTCGAGTGATATAAGACGGTTGACTAACTGTTCCTTGGGCATCTCCAATGAGAAAATGGCTACGTTCTTATGCTTCTTAAATGCCATGTGCTGAGCAATATTGAGGACAAAAGCAGTCTTACCCATGGAAGGTCTGGCAGCGATCAGAATAAGATCGGAAGGCTGCAGTCCGGCTGTCATGTAATCAAGATCAATGAATCCGGTGGGTATACCTGTGATACTGCCGCCTGCCTTGAATGCTGCTTCTATTCTGTTGACGGTATTAAGGACAACCTTGTCGATAGGCTCGAAGTCTTCGAAACTTCTGCGTTGAACTATCTCAAATACTTTCTTCTCTGTAGAATCAAGTATCTCATCCAAGCTTTCCTTTTCTTCATAGCACTTATTCTCGATATCTCCGGTGGTTCTTATAAGATTACGAAGAGTAGACTTCTCGGCTACAATTCCTGCGTAGTATCTTATATTGGTAGAAGTGGGCACCGAAGCGATGATATCGCGCATATAATCAAGACTGCATACGTCATCCGGTACTTCTTTTTCACGAAGCTTATTCTGTAGTGTGACGATATCAATCTGTTTGCGTTCTTTATTCAGTTCAAGCATTGCATCAAAAATGATGCCATATTGTTTGTTGTAGAAATCTTCGGGACCTATGATCTCGGATGCGATGGTGATTGCTTCCTGATCTATGAGTATTGAGCCGATGACAGCCTGTTCTGCTTCGGTGCTGACCGGCATGGTCCGTCTGAGTGCTGATTCTTCGGGCATTTATTTCTCCTGAACCTTAACCTTTAATGTGCCGGTTACCTGTGGATGAAGCTTTATATCCACATTGTGAACTCCGAAGCTTCTGATGGGCTCCTCAATGAGCAGCTTCTTTTTGTCTATCTCCGCACCATACTTGTCCTTATATGCCGCGGCTATCTCTTTACCTGATACGGAACCGAAAGTCTTGCCGTTCTCACCGGCCTTTATGGTAAGGACTATCTCCTGAGACTTGAGTTCCTCAGCAAATGCCTTGGCTGCAGCGAGTTTTTCTGCCGCCACTTTTTCTTTGTTTGCATTCTGGAGTTTGAGATCGTTTAAATTCTTGCTGTTAGCCTCTACAGCAAGCTTCTTGGGAAGAAGGAAGTTACGTGCGTAGCCATCATTGGCATCTATTATATCTCCCTGTTTGCCTACTGATTTAACATCCTGTAAAAGTATGACTTTCATTATGATAATTCTCCTTCTTCTATCATCTTGTCGATGACTTTCTTGAGTTCGTTCATTCCGTCTTCCACTGACATGCCTTCAAGCTGACATGCAGCTACATTCATATGGCCGCCTCCGCCGAGTCTCTCCATTACGACCTGTACGTTGGCTTCGTCTATGGATCTTGCACTTACATTGATAAGCCCCTGATATTCGGTAAATACAAAGCTGGCCTTAATGCCTTTGATGTCGAGCAATTCATTGGCTGCCTGTGCACCGATGATGGTTGGGCTTGATATCTCGGGACCCGGTTCACATTTGGACATGGCGTAGTAGCCTCTGTAAACCTCAGCCTGTCTGATACAGTCTGCTTTGGCCTTGTACTCGTATACATCATCTCTGAAAAGTTTGCGTACCCTTGTCACATCTGCACCGGCACGTCTTAAATACGCAGCGGCCTCAAATGTACGTACACCTGTCTTGGTCATGAAGTTGTTCGTGTCTATCATCATGCCTGAGTACAGGCAGTCAGCCTCATCGGAGGGAATCTTGATGCCATCTGAGATGTACTGGAGAATCTCAGTAACCATCTCACAGGCTGAGGATGCATAAGGCTCAACATATGAAAGCGTAGCATTCTCGATCGTCTCGGTACCCTGTCTGTGATGATCAAGTACGACTATTGATTTGCACATGCGTAAAAGCTCGGGATACTCAGTGATACTCGGCTTATTGACATCGACTATGACAAGGACGGTTCCGCCGCCCGCCAGATCCATGGCCTGTTCGCCGGTAACTATCATATCATCCTCATATTCACCGCCGTTAAAGAGTTCGGCGAGAGGCTGGATGGATGTGGTTACGTCATTAAGTATGATATTGGCCTTACGGTCAAGAGTTCTGGCAATACGATATATTCCGACTGCGGCACCGAAACTGTCGACATCTCCGTTACGATGACCCATAACAAGAACTCTGTCTTTGGATGCAATGATCTCACGAAGGGCGTGGGCTTTAACTCTCGCTTTGACGCGGGTATTCTTTTCGACTGACTGGCTCTTGCCACCGTAGTATATGATCTGGTCGCCTGTCTTGACCACTGCCTGATCGCCGCCGCGACCAAGAGCAAGATCGATCGCCGTACGCGCGAATTCATAGTTCTGTGCATATGTAAGTCCGTCAAGTCCCAGACCGATCGATATGGTCATGGCCATTTCATTGCCTATATTGACTGTCTTGACTTCGTCGAGTATATCGAATCGATTCTCCTTGAGAGTCTCAACACTTTTCTTGCGTAATATGATAAGAAATTTGTCTTTTTCAAGTTTCTTGGCGATACCGTCGATGGATGATATATACTTGTTGATCTTACGATCAATAAGCGCGGTCAAAAGGGATCTTCTGACTTCTTCGACACTCTCAAGCGCTTCATCATAATTGTCCATATATAAAAGAGCTATGGCGAGAGACTGATCGTCATTCTCGCGCAGGGCAAGTTTAAGAGCTGTCTCATCGAAAAGGTAGACGGCGATCAGATATCCTTCGTATCCGTCCGCTGCTATGATGTCGCTGTTTGCTGCCATATCCCTGAGGGGAACCTTGTGCAGCTTTACATTGAAGTCCCGTTCCTCAAAATGTATATCATACTGAGCATCGTCTTCTTCGTCGGGAAGCTTATCCGGAGTGAGCTCCGGAAAAATTGTAGTGATTGACTTGCTGTAGCCCTTCTTTTTGTGTACCAGATTCTCAAAGGCTTTATTTGTCCACATGATCCGGCCTGTATCGTCGAGCAATACATAGGGAAGAGCAAGCTCGCGTAAAAGCTTACGCTGTATCTGACCGTATTCTGTGGCAAAACTTACCAGCTCATTCATGATGATGGGCTTGTTCCTGAACATCAGAATGCCGATGATAGACATGTATATCGCGGTAAAACCGGCCATCAACATACCTGCCCTGTACTCGATCATCCATACTGCTATGGTAACGAATATCATCAGTATGCCCAGATATAATGATGCCTGAAGATATGTCTTTAGTGTTCCTTTGATCTTAACCCGATTTTTCATAAGGTAAATTATAGCACAATAATATCAAAAAAAAAACTGCGGCAGGTCATGCCGCAGTATAGTGTCGTGATGTCAGATTCCGCCAAGAGTCTTAATGGCATCTGTTCTTATGATGTTCTCAAAATGCTCATCGAAGTAGGATTCGGATGCTGAACTTAAACGCTCAAATCTGCCGTACTCGGACAGGATATTGCAGGTCTTGTTGAAACCTTCCTTGGCAGAGCCGGCCATGTTGAGAACAAGCATGTATCTGCCGGTTGAAATGTTGCGATACAGAGAACTCTCGCCTGTATATATGTCCTTTACGATCCTTGCAGGATCTATGATGGATGTCATAGAGTCAAAAGAGAAAATCTTGGTAACGGGAGCCGGATCAGTACTGTGCTGATGAGCTGTGCCGTCTTCTCTGATCTCCGTAACCGATACCGAAACATCCGAAGGCGCGGCACCGATGAGATTGGCTGCTTCCTGTCTTATCTTATTGAAAAGATCGATTATCTCACTCTTACCTGCAACATCATCATTGCTGTCAGGAACATGATCGAGACCTTCGCTTACCTCTTCTTCATATTCGTATGTATATTCTTCATCGTCATCATCCATAACCGACGGAGCGAATCTTGAAAATCTGGTATCCAACTCCTCGGGATCCTCGACTTTGGTGATGATAAGAACGATACAGTCAGAATTAAGCGGTATGGCTTCTATCATAAGAGGAATATCCTCGGCGTCGAAGCCGAAACTTAACGATGCCTGTTGTATCATATCACGGAAGAGATTCTTGGCCTTCTCCGTACCATAAGCAAGCTCGCTCAACTTAAGCTGTCTGTCTGCCAGATCCGCTCTTGTAAGAGTACAACGAATCTGATGATCATTGACTTTTTCTATCTTCATATTCTGTTGTCCTCCTCTCACTTTTACATGTATTGTAGCAGAATAAGTATCTAAGTCAAGTATATCAGTTTATGAGCACTCAATTTTAAGAATTTTTTTATAAAAGCTGTAGAATTTTAAAAAAGTACTTGCGTTTCATGCGTATTGCATTTATAATGTGCCCACAAGAGATCAGTTGGACAATCTATACCGGAAGGAGGGTTGTTCACATCTGATCATATCAGATTGATCTGTGTTTCGGTGTACAACGGAACACATCATAAAAGTGGCATTTCGCCATGTTTTTCACATTTTTACATTTATATATATGGAATAGCCTTACAGGCAACATATCCATATCTACAGCCTATGCGCTGTTTGTATAACGACATTTTGAGACCTTCTGTAAAGTTTTTCGACAAATTATTTCGCAGTTGGGTTAAAAATTCTTAGTATGTCTGACTGATCTCTTAATATATTTATCGGCTGGTTCAGTACTTTTTTGAAGATGAATTATATATCACGATAACCTTTTGGTCTCGATGTGAAGGCCATACTAAATGAAGAAAAAGAAAGGATTATAAAGCGAGGTACCCCCAAGTACTAATAATATGAAAAAGTAATGACTATGCAGATAAAAACTGATATAATAGGGCAGTCTAAGTGATTTGAAAGGAAGTATATAATTGAAAAAGATCATTCCGGCGATCATTGCGATTGCCCTTATTATCATTATACTGGCGGTGGCAGGGGGATCCACGCTGTTTTCTAAATTTTCATACAGCAACGAGCACAGAGATCTTAAGGATTATTATAATCTGACGGCTGAGAATGAAGTTGCGATAGTATTACAGGACGAGATCCTTGACATAAAAGGCAGACTTGCAGAGGGGCAGGTATACTTAAGTTATAAGGATATATGTTCGCTTCTTACCGACAGGTTTTATGTGGATGAGAATGACGGTCTGCTGATCTATGCGATGGCAGATGGCCTTCGCATCAACAGAATAGGAGAAAAGGGATATTATCCGAGTGCATCGGTGGCATTCACCGGGGCGGGAGGAGACGGTGTACCCGTATATGAGATAGACGGGGAATTCACTGATACGACTTATCCGGTGACTTTGGAGAAGGACGGGCAGCTCTATATTGCGCTTGAATATGTAAAAGATTTTGCAGATTTTTCATATGAACTGTTTACAGGACCGAACCGCATACAGCTTAGGACTGAGTGGGGCAGCAAAAAGGTCGTTACGGTTAAGAAAGACAGCGCCGTCAGATACCAGGGAGGTGTCAAGAGCGATATCTTAAGAGAAGTGAAAGACGGAGAGGAACTGACCGTTTTGGAGGAACTCGAAGAATGGGACAAGGTCAAGACTTCGGATGCTCTTATAGGATATATAGAGAAAAAGCATGTATCTGAAATTAAAGATGAATCTGAGCAGGCTGTTACTACCCGTATAGCGGATGAATACACAAGGATACAGAAGAACTATAAGATCAACATGGCATGGCATGCAATATATGCCACCTCGGGTAACGATACATTCGATGATGCCGTAAATGGAACGGGTACAATGAGTATAATAGCGCCCACATGGTTTTCAATATCTTCCAATGATGGAACATACAGGAGTTTCGCAAGCGCAAGTTATGTAAACAAAGCTCATGAGCGCAACATGGAAGTATGGGCAGTACTTGATAATTTTAATGCCGGAGAGATAAGTACATATGAAGTGATGTCTTACTTGGGCAAGCGTCAGATTCTTATAAAGAACCTTATGAGTGAGATTACCGACTACGGAATAGACGGAATCAATCTGGACTTCGAACTGGTTCCCTCCGAGGCAGTTCCCCATTATGTGGAATTCATAAGAGAATTATCCATTGAGTGCCGCAAGGCAGGAATTGTTCTGTCGGTAGACAATTATCCTCCGCAGGGCGGTAATGATTACAATCTGAAGGAGCAAGGGATCTGTGCGGATTATGTGGTTATAATGAGTTACGACGAGCATTGGGGCAGCGGTGGCGTGGCCGGAAGTGTTGCGTCCATAGGTTTCGTGGAGCAGGCCATTCAGATGGTATTAAGTGATGTCAGTGCGGACAAGATCATCAATGGTATTCCTTTCTATACCAGAGTTTGGAAGTCCAAGGGCGGTGATGTTACCAGTGAAGCGCTTGGAATGGGACAGGCTAAAGATTTTATCGCCAAATATGATGTATCGACCGTATGGGACGAGGAAACGTGTCAGAATTACGGCGAAAAGGAAATGAACGGTACACTGTATCAGATCTGGCTAGAGGATGAAGAATCAATAGGAACCAAGCTTAATATAATGAAGAAATACGGTGTCGCAGGTGTGGCCGAATGGCAGCTCGGTATGGAAGATAAGGCGATATGGAGTACCATAGACACCTTTGTTAAAAACTGACGGACAGGAGATACTTAAGCGGATATGAAGTGGACGAAGATCAGGATCAAGACTGTTACCGAAGCAGAAGATATCATTATAAGTGACCTTTATGATATAGGACTTGAAGGTGCGCAGATAGAGGACAAGGTACCGTTATCACCTTTAGAGAAGGAGCAGATGTTTGTAGATATAGCTCCACAGGCTGAGGAGGACGACGGTATTGCCTATCTGAGTTTTTTTGTAGAGAAGAATGATGATACGGATGTAGACGGCATAGTATCGGGAGTCAGGCAGGTACTTAACGATATCAGCTCTTATATGGACATAGGTGAGGGAAGTGTCACCGTGGATGAGACAGAGGACCTGGACTGGATCAATAACTGGAAGCAGTATTTCCATCAATTCTATATAGATGATCTTTTGGTCATTCCCTCATGGGAAAAAGTGTCAGAAGAAGATAAGGACAAAATGATCCTTCATATCGATCCCGGTACGGCTTTTGGCACAGGTATGCATGAGACTACCAAGCTATGCATCAGAGCAATGAAGAGATATCTTAAGCCCGGTGACAGGATACTTGACGTGGGAACGGGAAGTGGCATTCTCTCAATCCTGGCGATCATGTACGGGGCCGGATACTGTGCGGGAACGGATCTTGACCCTTGCACAATAGAGGCAGTGAAAGATAATAAGACTGCCAACAATATAAAAGATGATACTTTTGATCTTATAATAGGCAATATCATAGATGATGCCGCTACACAGGCGACGGTAAGAGAACGTATCGGAGACAAAGGCGCTGACATAGTGATGGCCAATATACTTGCGCCTGTTCTTATAGCGCTGGCACCGGTGATACCTGATTTCATGCATGAAGGCAGTGTGATCATTACTTCAGGTATCATCAACGATAAGAAACATGATGTGGCAGCGGCTTTTGAAGCGGCAGGACTAAAGGTTGAAGAGATCAATGATCTTGGCGAATGGAGCAGTGTGGTTGCCAAGAAGATCTGACGGACAGAGGAGTATATGTATCATTTTTTTGTCAGGCCACAGAACATAACTGCAGACAGAGTCGTGATCGATGGAGATGACGTCAATCATATCAAGAATGTCCTTCGTATGAAGCCCGGCGATGAAATAGCGGTAAGTAACGGAACAGACGGCAAAGAATACCGATGCGGTATATTGAGTCTTGGTGAGGTGATAGAGTGTGAACTCAGATTCATAAAAGAGGCGGATACTGAGCTCCCGGTTAGGGTTCATCTGTTTCAGGGGCTTGCCAAGGGCGACAAGATGGAGACTGTGGTTCAGAAAGCAGTAGAACTTGGTGCTTATGAGATCATACCAGTAGCCATGAAGCGAAGTGTAGTCAGATATGACGACAAAAAGTCCAAAGCCAAGACGGCCAGACTTCGTACCATAGCAGAAGCGGCAGCCAAACAGAGCACTCGGGCAGTCATTCCTGACGTCCATGATGTGTTAAGTACCAAAGAAGCAATAGAATATGCGAAGAGTTTTGATAAGATACTGGTCCCATATGAGCTTGAGGGAGTGAGCACGGATGAAGGTGGGGCCATGGACTTTAGGGCGGACGCTTTTGCAAGGACCAAAAGGGTTATGGAAAGCTTAAAGGACGTATCTTCTGTAGGTATATTCATAGGACCGGAAGGTGGCTTTGACTGTGCGGAGATAGAGGCGCTTAAAGCGGCCGGAGCAGATATCATCACTCTAGGAAGAAGGATATTGCGTACTGAGACGGCGGGTATGACTGTGCTTGGCTGGCTTATATATATATTGGAAGCGTAGGACGTATAAGAAAGATAATTATGGAAGTATATCTTGATAATTCGGCGACTACCAAGGCAAGACCGGAAGTGGTTGACATAATTCAAAAAGTGATGCTTGAGGACTATGGTAATCCAAGCAGTATGCATATCAAGGGTGTTGATGCAGAGAGATATGTAAAAGATGCAAAAGACAAAATAGCAGCAACACTTAAATGCAAACCGGATAATATAGTTTTTACATCAGGCGGAACGGAATCCGACAATCTCGCGATCATAGGAAGTGCCGAAGCAAGGCAACGAAGCGGCAAACATATATTAACCACCGTTATAGAACATCCTGCAGTCAAGGAAACATGTGCTTTTCTTGAAAAAAAGGGCTATGAGATCACCTATCTTCCCGTGGATGATGAAGGTGTGGTCAATACGAAGGTATTACGGGATTCCATAAGATCGGATACGATACTCGTGTCGATCATGCATACAAATAACGAGATAGGTTCGATTCAGCCAATTGAGGAAGCAGGCAGGATCATACATGAGGTGAATCCCGATACATATTTTCATGTGGATGCGGTCCAGGGCTATGGTAAGTGTCGTATCATTCCCAAGAAGTGCGGTATAGATCTTATGTCAGTGAGCGGACATAAGATACACGGACCTAAGGGAATCGGTTTTTTGTATGTAGGCGACAGAGTGAGACTTCTGCCGATAGCGTTCGGCGGAGGCCAGCAGAAGGGACTGAGATCGGGTACGGAGAATGTACCGGGTATAGCCGGACTTGCCAAAGCTGCAGAACTTATATATAAATCCCTTGATGATGACACTGCGAGATTATATGAATTGCGAAAGAGAATGACAGACAGGATATCTGTCATGGAAGGCGTGACTGTCAATGGAAGTAAGGATCATGCGGCGCCTCATATAGTAAGTATCTCAATAGCGGACGTCAGGGCAGAGGTCATGCTGCATGCGCTTGAGGCAAAGGGAGTGTATGTATCTTCGGGAAGCGCCTGTGCATCCAATAAACCTGCTGTTTCGGCTACGCTTAAAGCCATAGGACTCAAGGAATCGCTTCTTGATTCCACGATCCGAATAAGTATGTCGGTTCATACCACGCAGGAAGAGATAGATTATGCGATGGACTGCATTGAAGAACTTGTGCCCAAACTTAGGAAATATACGAGAAAATAGTCCACATTCGGCAGATATTCAGAGGATAAACAGTCATGGAATACACATCATTTTTGATAAAATACGGTGAGATAGGTGTCAAGGGCAAGAACAGGTATCTCTTTGAGAATGCCCTTGTGAAGCAGATCAAATATGCGCTTAAGAGATGTGAGGGTGAATTTAATGTACACAAGGCAGAGGGAAGGGTGTATGTGGATGCGCTCTCTGACTTTGATTACGATGAGACGGTAGAAAGACTTAAGTCGGTGTTCGGTATAAGCGGGATATGTCCGGTCACTTTTTCCGAGGACGAAGGTTTTGATAAGCTTAAGGCGTTCGTAGTCGAATACATGAATAATGTATACGGCAATATCACGGATGGAATGACGTTTAAGGTACATGCCAGACGTTCCAACAAAAGATATCCCTATGACAGTATGGAGATCAATGCGCTTTTAGGTGAAGCCATACTTGGTGCGATCCCTGCACTTAAGGTGGATGTGCATGATCCGGATATCATATTATATGTAGAGATAAGAGAAAAGATATATGTGTATTCCGAGATCATACCGGGGCCGGGAGGAATGCCGGTCGGTACAGGTGGCAAGGCTATGCTGCTTTTGTCAGGCGGAATTGACTCGCCTGTAGCGGGATATATGATAGCCAAGAGAGGTGTCAAGATAGACGCGGTCTACTTCCATGCTCCGCCGTATACTTCGGAAAGAGCCAAGCAGAAAGTGATAGATTTGGCCAAGATCGTATCCGAATATACGGGTCCAATCTACCTTCACATAATCAATTTTACGGATATTCAGCTGGCGATATATGAGAAATGTCCGCAGGATGAACTTACTATCATCATGCGAAGATATATGATGAGGATAGCAGAGACTTTGGCTAAACAGACGGAGTGTCTGGGACTGATCACCGGAGAGAGTATAGGACAGGTGGCGAGTCAGACATTGGCTTCGTTGGCCGTTACGAATGAAGTATGTACGTTGCCGGTGTTCAGGCCGTGTATAGGAATGGATAAGCTCGAGATAGTGTCCATATCCGAAAAGATCGGAACCTACGAAACTTCGATCCTGCCGTATGAGGATTGCTGTACCATATTTGTTGCCAAGCATCCTGTCACGAAGCCGAGCTTGGAGATCATAGCCAAACATGAGCACAATCTTGATGAGGTGATAGATGAACTTGTGAAAGAGGCACTTGATAAAGAAGAAGTGATCGTAGTTAGCACAGAATAAAAGGAGCAGGCATAAAGCCTGCTCCTTAAAGAATTCTTAATGTAGGGATATATTAAACTACGTAAGGCTTAAGTATATCCAATACTGAATCGATATTCTCCTCTGCATGGATATTCAGGTCTATGGGCTTAGAAAGATCCAAGCTGAAGATACCCATGATAGACTTGGCATCTATTACGTATCTGCCTGAAACCAGGTCAAAGTCATAATCAAACTTTGTAATGTCATTAACAAATGACTTTACCTTATCGATTGAGTTAAGTGAAATCTTTACTGTCTTCATAAATATATACCTCCTTAATTATTCATACCTTCGTTATATTATAGTAAATAACGCAGGGATAAAAGTCAACTGAAAAAACAGACAAAAAAATCGGAGATATTGATGAAAACTGTGTCATTCCACAATCTCGGCTGCAAGGTCAATTCGTACGAGATGGAAGTTATGCAACAAAATTTCATAAAATCAGGTTACACTATTGTGCCATTTGACAGTAAAGCAGATGTATGTGTGATAAATACGTGCACCGTTACCAATATTGCCGACAGAAAATCAAGGCAGATGCTCCATAGAGCAAGGAAACTTAATCCCGAGGCCGTGCTTGTGGCAGTGGGCTGTTATGTGCAGTCGCTTGCACAGAATGATAAAACCGGCCGTCATGACCTGTATATGCTTAGGGATGAGGGTATAGATCTGTGTATAGGCAATGACAGAAAGAACATGATAGTGGAAGTGGTGGAAGGTTATATTGCGGCAGGCAAAAATGCAGGTTGCGACAGAACTCTTAACCTTCCTGATACGGTCACGGAAATGAAAAATGTATGCACCTATGAGGATATGCAACTTGAAAGTACGGTGGAACATGTGCGTGCTTACATAAAGATCCAGGACGGATGTGATCAGTTCTGTACATATTGTGCCATACCGTATGTAAGAGGAAGAGTACGAAGCCGCGATGTGCAGAGCGTGATAAAAGAGATAGAGGGCTTGGTAAAAAAGGGATACAGGGAGTTTGTTCTGACCGGAATACACGTAAGTTCATACGGAATCAATCACAGCGAGGGTGATAAGCCCTATAATGTGCTTACACAGGATGCCGACTATACCAATCATGCATTGCTTGATCTCATAGACAGGATATCTGCCATAGACGGAGTGGAGAGGATCAGATTAAGCTCGCTTGAACCAAGAGTGATCACTGATGAATTCTTAAAACACATAAGCAGTAATGCCAAGATATGTCCGCATTTTCACCTAAGCCTCCAAAGCGGCTGTGATGACACTTTAAAGAGAATGAACCGCAGATACACTACGGATGAGTATTTAAAGAAGGTCAGTCTTGTAAGGAAGTATTATGATTCTCCGGCTGTTACCACTGATATCATCACAGGCTTTCCCGGAGAGGATGAGGAAGAGTTCGCCCGGACCGTGGAGTTTGTTAAGAGAGTGGGCTTCTATGAGACCCATATTTTCAAATATTCAAAAAGAAAGGGCACTGTGGCAGCAGGCCTTCCGAAACAGAATACGGAAGCTGTCAAGCAGTCAAGGAGCGCGGTTTTGGCGGATATCAATGAGCGTAATGGTCTGGCATACAGAAAAGCTCATATTGATAAGAAGATACGCGTTCTTATAGAAGAGGCAAAGGAGATCAAAGGTGTAACGTACATGGTCGGATATACGGATGACTATGTGATGGCTGCTTTTAGGGAGGACATAAAGCCGGGAGAGATCGTGACGGGTACAGCGGTCGATATGATAGATGAACAGACGCTTTTGGCAAGGTCTGCGCAGTAGCGGTTAGTCTTGAATAATAACGTGTTTTAGAGTAATATTATGAAGAAGTAGCATTTCGGCTATCGGAATCAGTGTGAAAAAGAGGACCAGTATGCAGGAATTAGGCAATACACAGTTTTTCAAAGTGGCAGTGGAAAAGGAGATCAGTGTCAAAAGTGTGCTTAAGCATGTATTTGATGCGATGACCGAGAAGGGATATAATCCCGTCAATCAGATCGTGGGATACATTATGTCGGGAGATCCTACATATATCACCAGCCATAACGGAGCAAGAAGCATGATCATGAAGGTTGAACGCGACGAGCTTGTGGAAGAACTGTTAAAGGATTATATAGCTAATAATAATTGGGGTTGAGAATTTGGAACAGAAGAGGATCATGGGACTTGACTTCGGTTCCAAGACATGCGGAGTGGCACTCAGTGACCCTTTATGCATTACCGCGCAGAGTTTGGAGACTATCAAAAGAGACGGTGCGAATAAACTTCGCAGGACATACGCAAGACTTCAGGAGATCGTGGATGAGTATGGAGTATCTGAGATTGTCGTGGGTCTGCCCAAGCATATGAATGCAGATGAAGGTGACAGAGCAGAACTTACAAGGGAATTCGCAGAGAAACTTTCTGCCAGGACCGGACTTAATGTAGTCATGTGGGATGAGAGACTGACAACCGTGGCGGCGGAACGCGTACTGCAGGAATCAGGTGTCAGAAGAGAGAACCGCAAGGATTATATAGACAGTATTGCAGCCACGCTTATTCTTCAGGGATATCTTGATTATCTTAAGAATCGTCAGGCGGGCGATGATGAGAAGTGATACACCCGATATTGGCAGGGTGTCGAGGTGACTGATATGAAACTTGAGAAAATTACTTTTTGCCCGGACGGAGATGAGCCGGTAGAGTTTTTTGTGTTGGAACAGACCCGGATATCGGGAACAGATTATATTCTGGTGACTGATTTTGAAGAAGGCGATGGAGAGGCTCTTATCCTTAAGGATATGTCAGCAGCGGATGAGCCCGAGAGCAGATATGCCATCGTGGATGACGACACCGAGCTTAAAGCAGTAGCGGGTGTCTTTGAAGGCCTGTTGGAGGATGTAAAGTTTGTATAGTGATAGAGGTGCATCCAAGCTTAAGATCATTCCTTTGGGAGGCTTGGAACAGATAGGTATGAACATTACTGTTTTTGAATATGAAGACAGTATTATTGTAGTGGACTGCGGTCTCAGTTTTCCGGATGATGATATGTTGGGTATAGATCTGGTCATTCCGGACGTAACATACCTTGAAGACAATATAGACAAAGTTAAAGGATTTATCATAACTCACGGTCATGAGGACCATATCGGTGCGTTACCGTATGTTCTTCGCCGTGTTAATGTACCTGTCTATGCGACCAGGCTTACAATGGGGCTTATCGAGCATAAGCTTACGGAGCACGATCTGCAGGACAGCGTCAGACGAAAAGTGATCAAATTCGGACAATCTGTCAATCTCGGTGAGTTCAGGATCGAGTTTATCAAGACCAATCACAGTATAGTGGATGCAGCTGCGCTGGCCATATATTCGCCGGCAGGTATTGTAGTACACACAGGAGATTTCAAAGTAGACTACACACCGGTATTCGGTGATGCGATAGATCTGCAGAGATTTGCCGAGATTGGTCATAAGGGCGTGCTCGCATTAATGTGCGACAGTACCAATGCCGAAAGACCCGGTTTTACACAGTCGGAGAAGACTGTGGGAAGGACTTTTGATTCCATATTTACAGAGCATACGGACAGGCGGATCATCATAGCGACGTTTGCTTCAAATGTGGACCGAGTGCAGCAGATTATTAATTCAGCATTTAAGTTCGGACGCAAAGTTGTGATCGAGGGACGCAGTATGAACTATATCATGGAGACTGCGCAGAACCTCGATTGTATCAGTGTTCCGGACAATACACTGATTCCGATAGAGCAGCTTAAAGATTATCCTTTGGAGAAGACCGTTATCATCACTACGGGATCTCAGGGAGAGAGTATGGCTGCCTTAAGCCGTATGGCATCCGACAGTCACAGAAAGATATCGATCACACCAAATGATCTTATTATTTTCTCTTCTCATCCGATACCCGGTAATGAGAAGCCTGTTACAAGGATTATCAATGCATTACTGTCCAAGGGTGCAGAGGTTATCTTCCAGGACGCACATGTATCAGGACATGCCTGCCAGGAGGAGATCAAGCTTATCTATACGCTTGTTCGCCCCAAGTATGCGATACCTGTTCATGGAGAATACAAGCATCTTATGGCGCAGGCCAGACTGGCTGAAGAACTTGGGATACCTCATGAAGATATATTCATATTAAACAGCGGCGATGTACTTGAACTCAATGGAGAAGGCGCAGAAGTTACGGGCAAGGTTCCTGTAGGTGATGTACTCGTTGACGGACTTGGAATAGGAGACGTGGGTACAGCTGTATTAAGAGACAGACAGTCTCTGTCGGAGAATGGTATCATTATGGCTGTAATGGCCATAGAAGGCGGATCCGGCATGCTGGTATCCGGCCCGGAGATCGTGACCAGAGGATTCATATATGTCAAAGAATCCGATGACATGATGGATGAGATGAGGGAACTGTCTTTTGAAGCCTTGGAAGATCAGATAGACAGAGGAGTTAAGGATTTTAATAAGCTCAGAAGTTCAGTGCGTGATGCGTTGAGTGATTATGTATGGAAGAAGACCAATAGAAGACCCATGATCATGGCGGTAATATTGGAGGTCTGACGGTATAATGAACAGTTCGAATACAAAAGAGATAATATTGTCGGTTTTTTCCGTGGCACTTAAAGTGGTAGTTATAGTGATAGCCGCCATGTTCATATACAAATACGCGGCCATGGGATATGACTACGGATACAGGATATTTGGTGAGAAGCCGGTATCGTCGGGAGAGGGAAGAGATGTCTCTGTTACGGTAGGCCCTGACATGAGTGTTCGTGAGATAGGGCAGTTGCTAGAGAATAAGGGGCTTATCAGAGATGCCAATCTTTTCTTTATACAGGAGAGACTGTCTGAGCATCATGGCAAGATCGAACCGGGTGAATACACCCTGAGCACAGCTATGACAGTTGAGCAGATGATCACAGCCATGGCCTCTGATACTGCAGAGTCAGAGGAAGATACGGATACAGGCAATGATGTGCTTCCGACGACAGAGGACGATCTGTTTATGGAGGGTGATTCGATAACAGATGATATAATACCGAATTCCGGTGAAGATATGGAGCTGTCCGAAGATGAGGATTCTTCGGTAGGAGAAGTGTCAGAGTGATAGTCGAAGAGAGAATGACCACTTTTATAAACTCTTTGGATGAAGGGTTGCCCGAGTGGCTTTTAGAACTTGAGAAGGAAGCAGTTGCGGATTATGTACCCATAGTACGTAAGGATATGCAGGCTTTCCTTAAATATATGATGTACAGGTGCAAGCCTGAAAGGATATTGGAAGTTGGAACGGCTATAGGCTTCTCGGCTCTGCTCATGAGCGAGTATGCGTCGCAGGCTCATATCACTACAATTGAGAATTATGATAAGCGTATACCAATAGCAAAGGAGAATTTCAAACGTTTTGGCAGAGATGAGCGTATAGAACTGGTGGAAGGCGATGCACTCAAGATCCTTCCTAAGTTAAAAGGAAGATATGATTTTATCTTCATGGATGCTGCCAAGGGTCAGTATATTAATTATCTGCCGGATATCCTAAGGCTTATGGATGAAGGAGCAACACTCGTATCCGATAATGTTCTGCAGGATGGTGATATAATAGAATCCAAGTATGCGGTGGTGAGAAGAGACCGCACTATTCATACGCGGATGAGAGATTACCTGTATGAGCTTAAGCATCATGAGAACTTGATGACGGTCATACTGCCGGTCGGAGACGGGATCACGGTGAGCATTAAGAAATAAGCATAAGTACCGGTACAGTGCCGGATGTTAGAATACACAATGATATGAGGAGCATAAAATGTCTGATCTGAGCAAATCTTTTGAAAACAATGAGCGCATTGATGTGGAGGAACTGTTCGGAAGCAACGTATTCTCTTTGGGTGTTATGAGAGAGCGTCTTCCCGAGAGCGTCTTTACTGAGATAGAGACTGTCATTGAGCATGGAGGAGAACTGTCGCTTGCCACTGCCGATATTGTGGCCCGAGCCATGAAGGAATGGGCTATAGAAAAGGGAGCGACACATTATACTCACTGGTTCCAGCCTCTTACGGGCATTACGGCAGAGAAGCATGATTCATTTGTGTCACATCCGGACAGAGAAGGTCGGATGCTTATGGATTTCAGAGGCAAGGAGCTTATCAAGGGTGAGCCGGATGCATCTTCATTTCCTTCGGGTGGATTAAGGGCTACATTTGAAGCCAGAGGCTATACAGCGTGGGATCTTACATCTCCCGCGTTTATCAAGGAAACGGCTACCGGCCCGACCTTATGTATTCCTACGGCATTTTGTTCATATACGGGAGAAGCTTTGGATAAAAAGACTCCCCTTTTGCGTTCGCTTGAAGCACTTAGCACTCAGGCACTCAGGATCGTCCGCCTTTTCGGCAATACCGAAGCCACGAGTGTCAATGCGTCTGTTGGAGCTGAGCAGGAATATTTCCTTGTAGACCAGGCCAAGGCCTTGAAAAGAGAGGATCTCATCTTTACCGGAAGGACTCTTTTCGGTTCACCTGCGCCTAAGGGACAGGAACTTGATGATCATTACTTCGGCGTAATAAGAGAACGTATCGGTGCATTCATGCATGATGTCAATATAGAGCTCTGGAAACTTGGTGTTACTGCCAAGACGCAGCACAATGAGGCAGCTCCGGCTCAGCATGAGATCGCACCCATATATGAATCTGCCAATATCGCGGTAGACCACAATCAGCTTGTAATGGAGACTCTTAAGAGAGTGGCAGGCAAGCATGGACTTCGCTGCCTGTTGCATGAGAAGCCTTTTGCAGGAGTAAACGGTTCGGGCAAGCATAATAACTGGTCTATTACTACAGATAACGGTATCAATCTTCTTGAACCGGGTGAGAGTCCCAATGAAAATGTTCAGTTCCTTTTGGTACTGGCCTGCATCATGAAAGCCGTGGACACGCATGCGGATCTTTTGAGACAGAGCGCATCCAATGTCGGCAACGATCACAGATTGGGAGGATTTGAGGCACCTCCGGCTATTATTTCGATGTTCCTTGGCGAGCAGCTTGAGGATGTGGTGCGTCAGCTCGTGGAGACCGGTAAGGTTTCAAATATCAAGGAAGGCGGCACCCTGCAGACAGGCGTTTCTACGCTTCCCGATTTTGAGATAGATGCTACGGATCGTAACAGAACATCGCCCTTTGCATTTACCGGTAATAAATTCGAGTTCCGTATGGTGGGAAGTGAGGATTCGATAGGAAGTCCCAATACCACCCTTAATGCCATAGTTGCCGAGGCCTTCTGCGAAGCGGCAGATCGTCTTGAGGCGGCAGATGATTTTGATCTTGCAGTTCATGATCTGATCAAGGAGTATATGACCAAGCATCAGCGCATCATATTTAACGGCGACGGATATTCTCCTGAATGGATAGAGGAGGCAGCCAGACGCGGACTGCCCAATATTCCGTCCATGGTAGAGGCGGTGGGTACACTTGTCACGGACAAATCCATAAAACTGTTTGAGAAGTTCGGTATATTTACCCGCAGTGAGCTTGAATCCCGTGCGGAGATACTGTATGAGACATATGCCAAGGCTATTAATATAGAGGCGCTTACAATGGTGGACATGGCCAATAAGCAGCTTGTGCCGGCGGTGATCAGATTCTCAGGCAAACTTGCCGATACTGTCAATGCCACGGTGGCAGCAGGCGGTGATGCAACGGTTGCTTCAGATCTGCTTAAGCGCGTAACGGGATTGCTTACCAAGATGCAGGAAGCGAGAGTCAATCTCTCTATCATAGAAAAGGAAGGTTCGGCGATGGAACGCGGCAGACAGCAGGCATTCTACTACAGGGAAAAAGTTGTACCCGCCATGGAAGAACTGCGTAAACCGGCCGATGAATTGGAGCGTATCGTAGATAAGTCATACTGGCCTTTCCCGACATACGCTGACCTGATGTTTGAAGTATAAAAAAGGTCTTGCATTTTACGTAGAATTGAGTTAATATAAGCAAGTGCCTGCAACAAAGGCAGGTATTTGCTTAATATAGCGCTATCGCCAAACGGTAAGGCAACGGACTCTGACTCCGTCATTTCTTGGTTCGAATCCAAGTAGCGCTGCTTAAAAAACCAGTGAGATTTCACTGGTTTTTTGTTTTGCCGGGATTATATTTGGCCGTTTATGAACCTGCCGGTTATATCCATAATATTACGCAGGTTTATAAGATTCTGATCTATATCATCGCATTCGAGCGAATGATTGCATAATGGATAGGAATGCAATTCTATTTTCTGTTGGGCGGCGAGCTTTTTAACCAGATCAACATTCGACCAAGGGTCGTCGTCTCCGATAAACGCTATTGCACCATGTGTTCCCGAGGAAAATGTTGCCTCAACAGGCGTATACCAGATCTGTCTTGCATTGATCCCGCGAGCGGTTGCGTACCTGGTAAGTACTACCGTACCGATGCTTTTGCCGATGAACAGTACATCATCATAATCGGAGAAGACAATATCGTCCAGCTGTTCTTTGGTCTGCATAAATGCAAGCGCAGCCGCTTTTTTCATCATTTCGAGATTGCCCCTTATCTTCTGCGGCATGTCGTGGTATTCGATATAGCGTGTTTCGTAGCCTGAATTTTGTGCAATTCTGGAGGAATAGTATAAAAGCGGTTTATCCTTGTGATAACCTATTCCCGGGAATACTACAGCAAGTTTCATGATGATCCTCCATGCCTATTTTTCTAAAGGTACCCTTCTGTAGGAGCGATGGCCGTATTCGTCGTATTCAAGTATCATTTCGTATTGATCACTCGAAGAATCATTGCCATTCTCGGCCTCCTTGGAGTATTTGATCACGGCCTCATGAAGCTTTTCGGCAGATATGGGAAAATCAAGGCGACTTAACATCTCTTCCTCGGAATAACCGAGCTCCATCAGATGTCGGATCGCTGCCCCGCAGGCCATATCAAATGTAAAATCTTTAAGCGCATCTTTAAAATATTCACCCATAATCTGATTATGCTCTTAGGCGAATGTTCAGTCAAGATATGCTGACCGCTGTGCTTGACAATAGCGGTCTGTTCACCATATAATGACTAAAAAAATAAAAATGGTCAGAAAGATTGTTTGCAGGAATATGGCCAGATACTATGGAGAGATATATGAAAAACAAGTCAATATACAAATCCGAAGAAGGCAAAAAACAGATACTCGATCTGTATGATGCACAGCTTAAAAGACTGAACATACCATATAAGGATCTTTATGTTGATACATCTTTCGGAAAGACTCACCTTATAGAAACGGGTAATCCTAAGGGGGAACTGCTGCTTGTTTTTCATGGCGGCAATGCCACATCGGCATATAACCTTTTATCTTGCGGATTCTTATTTGATGACTTCCATATATATGCACTTGATACCATCGGACATCCGGGAAAGAGTGCTGAGAACAGCTTAAGTTCATCAGGATACGATTACGGCAAGTGGACAGGAGAAGTCATTGAGGCACTGGGATTTGATAAGATATCTCTTTTCGGAGGATCCTTTGGAGGCGGTGTGATCGCCAAGAGCATGTGCGTGGTGCCTGACAGGATAAAGAAGGTATTCATGATCATACCGTCCGGAATAAAAAATGCACCGGGTATTAAGAGCATCTCCATGCTTTTTCCCATGATCATGTATTGGACGACCGGTAAAGAAGAGTGGCTTAAAAGGACATTTATGCCGTTAGCGACTTCGGGCGGTACGATAACCGATGACATGTATGAGACTGCAAAGCTAAGCATAGAATATACCAAAGTAAAGACAGCTATGCCGAGCAATGTAAGTGCATCATTGATGAAAAAGTGTAAGGCTCCCACGCTTGTCATGGCTGCGGAGCTTGATATACTTTTTCCGGCCAAGGGAGTTTTAAAAAGAGCAAAGAAGATCATACCGAACTGCGAGACATATCTGTTAGAAAACAGAGGTCATGTGCATGATCTGACGGAAGAAGAAAAGCAGATGATCGTCGAATTTTTAAAAGAAGAAAAGAGGTAATATATGCCAAAGATATATACGGATGACGAAAGAGCGGATATACGTACAAGGCTTAAAAAAGAAGCCAATATTCTCATGCAGAAAAAAGGTGTGAAGAAGACTACGGTGGATGAGCTGGTTCGCAGGGCGGGAATACCCAAGGGAACTTTTTATCTGTTTTATCCGTCAAAGGAGATGCTTCTTTTTGACTGTGCGCAGGACTTTCATGAGCAGGTGGATGAGTATCTGACGGAAGGCATGAAGAGCATCGTATGCAAGTATAAGATAGATGTCGATAAAAAGGGCGCGTTTTCAGGATATGTGGATGAGATTACGGATGTGATCATCGGGGCGATGAAGATTGTACAGAATTCGTGCCTGAAAGTACTTCTTGAACCGGAGGCCATGAAGCTTATCCTGGATAAACTGCCTAAGGACGTTTTGGAAAAACACAGAAAGCAGGATAATGATCCCGAAAATGGTATGTTTAAGGAACTGATATCAGGCAGGGGAATGGATATTGAAGAGATAACAGGTGCTTTTACAATGGTGATCTTCGGCTCCATGTACGGGCAGGTGATTGGGCAAGAGAATATGGAAGCCGCAACAAGATATCTGGTAAAAGGTCTTGTGATACAGATATTCGGGTGAGAAACTTCCTTCTCCTGAGATCATTGAAGAAGTCTGTCGTTTGTTCTGACAGCTTCAACCAGGGTGATGGTGGGAAAAATCCGTTGTCATACATAAAACGCGGTGATATCATAGAATAAGCGTGAAAATGCGTGATATAACAGAGTACAACTATGGAGAGACAGAGTATGAAAAAGACACACATAATTTTATTGGCAACTGTGGCAATGTTAATGTTACTTGTCGGATGCGGTCATGAACATGATTTTCAGCCGGTAAGCTGCGATGCTCCTTTGACATGTACGATATGTGGCAAGACGCAGGGAGATGCCGTGGGACATGATTATGCAGAGGCGACCTGCACAGAACCCAAGACCTGTGTAAGATGCGGGATCACGGAAGGAGAAGCTCTTGGACATGACTATGCAGAGGCGACCTGTACAGAGCCCAAGACATGTAAAAGATGTGGAGATAAGCAGGGTGAGGCTTTGGGACATAAATTATCCGAGGCGAATTATCAGGATGCACCGACATGTTCTGCCTGCGGAGCCACTGAAGGCAATCCTTTGACTGCGGGATTTGAGGAACATGGTCTTAAGATCAATGCCGAGTTTGATAAGGATATACCGTACATCACCGACACCTATGAAAACAGTAAGCTGCAGACGACAGCTACAGTTCGATACACTGATTTTAAGGTATTCAAGGGCGATGACAGATTACCGGAAAAGGATGGATATATCTGGATATCTGTACATGCAGACGTTGACTATACGGATGATGCTGCATGGGATTATGGATATATGACGGGAGAATGTATTGAAGATTATTACGATATAGAAGGACATGATAAGTCTGTTGTGTATTATGAGAAAAAAGACATTCCGGAAGAATATAAGGATTTCTCTGACAACATGACCTACACGACCTACACGGTAAATTTCCATGGAAAAGATTATGACTGCGAAAGACTTTATGCAGCAGATGAAGGAAATGGCTGGATCGCAGAAAAACATGCACGTTATGGATGCACATATTGCTTCCACATTCCCGAAGGATATGACGGAACGGTTCTTGGCTTCTATCATAAAAAACTTGACCATCCATGGGAAGAAGGAATGTATATTTATGACATGGCAGACGAAGATACGATCTTTATAAGACTTGATCCGGAACTGGCAGGCAGGGTGTAAATATATGAAACGACCGGAATTACTTGTGCCGGCAGGCAGTCTCGAAGTGTTTAAGGAAGCGGTGTATTACGGCGCAGATGCTGTATATATAGGCGGAGAAGTGTTCGGACTCAGAGCAAAGGCCAAGAATTTTTCGCATGAAGAGATGAAAGAGGCGGTTGCTTTTGCCCACGAACGCGGAGTAAAAGTGCATGTGACCGTCAATATACTGGCACATGATAAAGATCTGACGGAAGCAAGAGAGTACCTTGAAGAACTGCGTGAGATAGGTCCGAATGCACTTATCATTGCTGATCCCGGCATATTTACTCTTGCCAAAGAGATATGTCCGGATATAGAAAGGCATATATCCACACAGGCCAATAATACCAATTATATGACTTATCGTTTCTGGTATGAACAGGGTGCAAAAAGAGTGGTATCTGCCAGAGAGTTGTCTCTTGAGGAGATTGCGGAGATCAGGAAAAACATACCGGAGGATATGGAGATAGAGAGCTTCATACACGGGGCAATGTGCATATCATATTCCGGACGATGCCTGTTGAGCAACTATTTTACCGGCAGGGATGCCAATCACGGGGAATGTACTCATCCGTGTCGCTGGAAATACGCAGTGGTCGAAGAACAGCGCCCCGGTGAATATCTGCCGGTTTATGAGAATGAGCGAGGCACGTATATATTCAACAGTAAAGATCTGTGTATGATAGAGCACATTCCGGAGCTGATTGAAGCGGGTATAGACTCTTTCAAGATAGAGGGTCGGATGAAGACGGCTCTTTATGTGGCGACGGTTGCGAGGACTTACCGTAAGGCGATAGACGATTACCTTGAGGCACCTGAACTTTATGAATCAAAGCTTGACTGGTACCGTGCGGAGATATCCAAGTGCACATACAGAGACTTCACTACGGGCTTTTATTTTGGTAAGCCCTCAGAAGAAGCTCAGGTATACGGAACCAACACATATATCAATGAATACACATATCTTGGAATAGTGTATGAGACTAAGGATTCGAACATTGTAAGGATCGAACAGCGTAATAAGTTCTGCGAGGGAGACAGGATTGAGATCATGAAGCCGGATGGCCGCAATATTGAGACTGTAGTCAGATCCATATGTACGGCCGAAGGCGAAAGAGTAGAATCGGCACCGCATCCCAAGCAGGTATTGTATGTGGAACTTACACAGGAGGCTGAGGTCGGTGATATCTTAAGATGTCCCTCGGTAAGTGTGCAAAAGAAAGAGACTGACATATAAGTTATGTCAACCGAAAGGAAATACAAATGGCATTATCATCATACGAAGAAGAATTGAAGGAACTGGGGGAAAAGCAGGTAACCTCCGAAGAGATATTTAATGGTCTGGTTCTGCATGTAAAAAATGATACAGTGAGCCTTCCCAACGGCAATACGGCTACCAGGGAACTGATAAGGCATATCGGTGCGGTATGTGTGGTTCCGGTAACTGATGACGGTAAAGTGATAATGGAAAGACAGTTCCGCTATCCCATAGACTCTGTCATAACCGAGATACCCGCGGGTAAACTGGACAGCAAAGATGAAGACAGATTGGATGCCGTTAAGAGAGAACTTCGCGAAGAGACGGGATATGAGGCGGCAGAATGGACGGATATGGGAATCTATTATCCGGCACCTGCCTACAGTGATGAAAAGATCACCATGTATCTTGCCACAGGGCTTACAAAGGGAGAACGGGATCTTGACGAAGATGAATTTCTTAATATAGTACAGATACCCATCACAGAGCTTAAGGATGATATTTTATCCGGAAAGATCACGGACGGAAAGACACAGGTGGCCATACTCAAAGCCATCCATTTTTTGGAGCAGTAAGAAGATAAGGTTATTTGACGGGCAGATGTTAGAGGGGAATTAAGAGTATGGTTACGATCAAGGACATTGCCAAAGAGTGTAACGTATCAATCGCTACCGTATCCAATGTGGTAAACGGCAAGAATAAGGTCGGAGCGCAGACACAGAAGAGGATACTTGAGGCAATAGAAAAATACGGATATAAGCCGAATCTTGTTGCCAAGGGATTAAGGAGCAAGAGATCCGGAGTGATCGGTATCATAGTGGAGGATATGGCGCAGTTTACGACGCCTGATATAGTAGAGGGCATCATGCATCGAATAGAGGATTACGGTTACAAGTCGGTACTTGTGAATCTGAGATTCTATTCAAGATGGTCTGATACCTGGTTTAATGACGAATCCATGCTTGAATCCACCATAAAACAGTCACTTTCCGAGATAAGTTCCATGCAGGCTGACGGACTTATATATGTGGCGGTTCATGGCAGAAATGTGACCAAGATACCGGAAGATATAGGTATTCCTGCAGTGATGACATATGCCTATGAACAGAATCCTCAGGTTCCGTCGGTGGTAATAGATGATGAATTGTCCGCATATACGGCGATGAAATATCTGCTGGAAAAGGGCCACAGAGAGATTGCCATAATAGGTGGAAGAACTGACAATCTGCATACGCAGTTAAGACTTAAAGGTGCTGTAAGAGCTTTGGATGAATACGGTGTGACCGTTCCGGATGACAGGCTTTTCTATGTAAAATGGAACAGGGATGACGGATATAAAGCGGCTGAGGAACTCTTTGGCAGAGATAAGAAAGTGACAGCAGTTTTCTGTATGACTGACAGGATGGCCGGTGGTGTATATCAGTATCTTTACGATAATGGTAGGGTGGTCGGCGGAGATTGCTCCGTGATCGGGTACGATGGTCAGAGTATCTCGGATTATTTTATTCCGGGACTTACTACCATGGCACTTCCGCTTGACAGGATAGGCGATTGTGCAGCCAGACTTCTTATGGAAAAATTGGAGGGGATTCAGAGCGGTATAGAGCTTAAAGACAATATCCTGGCCATACCATGCGAATTCGTGGAAAGGGAATCGGTCAGGGACTTAAATGCTGACAAAGGATGATATTACGTACGGTGCGTGATCTGTGATATCACAGACCTGATAATTCAATAAGCAATATATATATTACGGCTGATATAACTCCGATGATCAGAGGAAATGTCCACACGGAACGGCGGGTACGCTCGTATTCTCTGTTGGCAAGGATCAAGCGCAGAGGGTTGTATCGGCCTTCGTTTTTAGCGATCCACGATATAATAGCACCTGCTATTATAATGCTGAATACGGAAATAACTGCATATATAGGTATGACCGGATACATGGATTCAGAGAGGAAATCTTCATTTTCAAGATATTCTTCAAAGAACCCGTGGTTAAAATGCTCGGTTACGAACATTTCTATAACTGAACGGGCGTTGATGATGAAATGTACCATGATAGCCGGCCATATGCTTCCTGCGGCTTCGGTTAACAGTGCTAAAGTGATTCCTATTATGAATGTATAGCAAAACTGGTTGAAGTTTAAGTGCATGAGTCCGAACAGCAAGGCTGATATGATTGTTGCACCAAGTGGTCTGCAGTCTTTTCTGAATCCGCCGTATACCAATCCTCTGTATGCGAATTCCTCAATAAAAGCCGGAATGACCGCGCTGAAAAAGACGGAAGGAATGACGGGCAATGATAATATGTCCGAGGACATATCCAACATGGTGTTGTCCACAAATATAAGAGAGATCGCGTTGGATAGGATAATGATCGGAGTGATTGCGGCAACGTACAGCAGAGTCATGAGAAGGGTCGATACCTTTATTTCTCTGAACATGAATCTGTCGGCAAGAGAGATGGACTCATAGTCCTCCACGGTATTCTTTCTGTGTTCGCGAATGATGATCCATATTCCCATGATGAGTAATGCCGGAATTATGATCATGGATTCGGACACAACCGTATTGACGGTCAGATTGTCCACAATCCCTTCAATGATCGATGTCGGAAACAATCCAAAACTCCATGCAGCTATCATATATATAAAGAAAAATATACCGGCCAGATTCCGGTCTATGGGAGTAAGTGCTCTTTTTTGGTACTCAGACATATATCTCCTGACTTACATGAATAATGTGTATTATCTGTTCTTATCCTGCAAAAGTATGATCTTTCCGTTTCTTAACTCTATCATATTGTTTTTTAAAAGTCGGCCGACAGCTCTTTTAAATTCATTTTTGGACATGTCGGTCTTAGCTCTTATCACGGAAGGATCCGCTTTGTCATCAAAAGGAAAACTTCCGCCACAAGCCTTTAACATATTTGCCAGACGGTCGGCGTCAATATCCATCTGTATGTGAGCCGGTTCTCTGACACTTAAGTCAACTTTGCCATCCGGTTTTACTGCAGTTACTCTGGCTGTAATCCTGTCGCCGGCATGAATGGAGGAGTTCATTTCTCTTTTTGGAACCAGGCCTTGATAAAGGTCATCTATTGCGACGAATGCCCCGAAGTTGTCGCTGATCTCATATACGATGCCGGACACTGTGTCGCCCTTTTTGACATCCGTTGCATACTGCAGATATTTATATAATTTCATCGTTGCGCAGAGTCTGTTGCTCTTATCAAGATATAATGCAACGGGGATCTGCATTCCGATCGTAAGCTCGTAAGTCATCTCCCTGAAAGGAAGAAAGAGATCTTTTTCAAGTCCCCAGTCTAAGAATGCACCGATATTACCTATCTCTTTTACCGTGCAAATACCCACTTCTCCGAGGGTCATGGCCGGAGTCTTAAGCGTGGCTATCGGTCTGTCCTTACTGTCCCTGTATACAAAAACGGTCAGAGTATCACCTATATCCGTACCTTCCGGAACCTGATTGTTCGGAAGCAGGATCATATCCGCGTTTTCTTTGTCGTTTGCAAGATATAAGCCGAAATCTGCACGTTTTATTACTGTAAGAGTCTGTGTTTTTCCAATATTCATAGTGTATCCGTCCTTTCGTATACGGCTTATCTGCATGTAAATTCCGTCACACAGTAAGCGCTTCCGTCTTCCTTATTAAGGCATACGGTGTAGGTATTGTCCTGATGATATATCACGGGATCGATGCGGTCACCGAGGTGCGCCTGACTGCGATATTCAACCCGCATGTGCGCTATATCTGAGATGTTGTCCAAAGCTCCGAAAGCAAGTTTGACATACTGACCGTTGTTGACGTGTCCGTTGCAGTCGAGATGATGCCGCATGATCACTATACCGTCAGAATGAGTTATGTCAACCGAATCTCCTTCGGGAAGCGTGATCTTTCTGGAATTATATGACATATTAAGTTTCTCTTCGTTGATGTAGGCGGCTGTCATCTCGGGAGTGACTTTGGTCGGACGCATGTTGTTCCAGTCCATAAGTGTCCACATCGAATTAGCTTTAACGAGGTATTCGTCACCGGATCTTAAATAGAAGTTCCTGTATCCTAAAAAACCCTTAAAGTCATATGAGAATGTGCCCACTGTCAGCTTCTCGCCGTAATCCGGAGTCCTAAGTATGTCAAGTTCCCAGTAATTGATGACCCATACAAGGCTCTTCGGGCGAAGATAGTCAAAACCGACCCCTATGTCATCCGAATGGAAACATGAGCAATCCTGAAAAACATCTATAATGGATGTTACGGCCATCATGTGCCGATCATCTGACTGACTTAAGCTGACGCGAAAATCATATTCGTACATATTTCATACTGCACGCCGTATATAACAGGTCAGTCGGCGTCCCCCTTTTGTTTGTTGATATTGATGTTTGACCTGTGAAGGATAGTATAGTCCAGATTAAGAGTTAAACGCAAGTATTAATTGACATTGGACATTGTATGTATATTTGCAAAATTATACACAAAATCAAATAATTTATATAGAGAAAAAGCGGACTATATGATATTATATCAATAATAAGCAGAAGAGCAGGGGGTAATGCTTTATCTGCACAGTTTAGGGGTACAGGAGGGTTATATATTCATGAAAGAGAGAAGCATCAGGGCTACACTGATAATGATCATTTTTCCTCTTTTAATCGCGCTGATCGTCAGCATCGCATTTTTCTCAAGCAGACTTAAATCAATAAGCGCAAGTGATAAGGAGCTGTATTATGACAAGCTCTATAATATCAATGCGGCACTTATCAATGCCGACAGAGATTTCTACCGTGCCATGCTTGCGGCTGATCAGTATCATCTGGAGATAGAATTACTGTCTGCTACAGATCTTGAGACACGTAAGCAGATATATAAGGAGAATAAGGAAAGTGCCATAACGAATGTTCGAGCTGCGGTTGAGATCGCCAAGACGGATCCTTCGCTTTTTACCGGGACTGTTTTGGAGGAGGATGATTCCACATTCTCTGATTACTATGATCGTTTCGAAGCCAATTACGGATTCTGGGATTCCATGTATTCCATAGATGAGGACAGAGGATTCTGGAGTAATTACTGCAGCCAGTTTGAGGTTACCAGGAAGACTTTGGTGAATCTTACCGACATCACGCTGCTGTGGGCGGATCGGCAGATAGAACAGCAGAAGGCCAAAGTTGCAGGAGTGATCAAGGCTGCCATAGTTATATTTGTGGTTGTTTCTGTGGTTCTGATATTCTTTGTGTTTGTAGTCATGAATCTTATTATCAAGGCCATTACACAGATAGACGGAGCCATATCCAATATGGCAGACGGTGACTTTGTGACAGAGGTTCGTGTCAAGACGTCTATCAAGGAATTCAATAATATTGCGGCGGCTACGGATGGTATGAGAATACGTCTTAAGGATGCACTCCTTAAGGTTGTGGGACATGCTGAAGCAGTTAATACCGGAGCTGATGTTACTGAAGAGAGTATCACCAATTCCAGACGTACCACCGGTGATATATCTTCAGCCATAGACGGAGTTGCTCACGGAGCCACTGCCATGGCGGATGATGTTCAGAATACGAATTCCATTGCCGTGGATATGGGTTATGCGGTCGGAAATGTTATAGATGCGGCGAATGCCAATATGGAAAAAGGCCAGGCTGTGTATGACGAGTCGCTCAGAGTTCAGAAGCAGCTTGAAGAACTTAAGGCTGCAGATCTTGAGACAGACAGAATGGCCGGAGAAGTTGCGGATTCGGTTCATGAGACGGCCACCGTTGTTGATGATATCAGCAATGCTGCCAAGGCTATCATAGGTATAGCTCAGCAGACCAACCTCCTTGCACTTAATGCAGCAATCGAGGCAGCCAGAGCAGGCGATGCCGGCAGAGGCTTTGCTGTTGTGGCCGACAATATCGGACAGTTGGCTGCGCAGTCCAATCAGACAGCAGGCCAGATCACGGAGATGCTTGGTCGCATCACTGCTCTTTCTGAGCATAATAAAGAACTTACCAATGTCATCAAGGAAGCTACGGCAAGAGAGAATGTTGCTTTGGATGAGATGGTTACATCCTTTGACGGAATGCTCACCATGCTTAAGGAGACAGAGGTCGGCAACAGAAGTATCATGGATCTTGCCAAGTCATTGGATGATGCCAAGAATAAGATCACTGAGGCAGTGGAGAGCCTGTCAAGCATATCACAACAGAATGCGGCATCCACACAGGAGACCAATTCTTCGGTTCAGCAGCTTAATGCCAACATGGAGAATATCGTGGCTGAGGCACAGAATCTTAAGGCCATTGCCGCTGAGCTTCAGGCCAATATAGGATACTTCAAGGTTGAAGGTGGCGAAGAAGAATTCGTGGCAGATAGCACAGAAGGCGGTGAGGCTGACAGCACTGACGGAACAGGCGCTGCAGATGAGAATTCCGGTGCGGATATATATGATGCACAGACGGATGTGACACTATCAGAAGAGTAATTGCGGTATGCTATAGAAGTATGAATACAAAATGACGTGTCTTACGACACGTCATTTTGTATTTGCTGATTGATCAAACACGCATATCGAAGTTAGAGCCGACAGCAGGATTGACGCTTGTCTCGGTCGGAACCGAAGCTATCATATTGACGATACCTGCACCCTGGATCTCATTCTGATCCAAAGCTTTGCCCAACACTGCCGTTCCTACTTCGCTTGCTGTCTTGACATTGGATAATGCCATCGATAAAGCAGGAATGTTCATAACGACTACCTCCTTGTAATAAACATGACCGCAGTCATGCGCCGTTAATGTTGCTCTACATGTATTATCGTATCATAATCGACTTTTATTTACAATGAAATTGTCTTATAATTGGTGATATGGCAAAAGAAGGAAAAAAGGAGATCGGCGGCAAGCCGGGCAATTTCATATTCCAGGCGGGAATTCTTGCGGCTGCCGGTATAATAGTCCGAATCATAGGCATATTGTACAGAAGCCCGCTCGTTGCGATCATCGGTGACGAGGGTAACGGATACTATAATACTGCCTATGTCATATATACCATCATTCTGTTGGTGTCATCCTACAGTATCCCCTCTGCAATATCCAAGGTTATAGCCGGAAGACTGTCTGTCGGCGAATACCGTAATGCTTTCAGACTGTTTATAGGTTCCATAGTATATGTTGTTGTAATGGGCGGCATAGGAAGCGTAATATGTTTTGCATTTGCGGATAAGTTGGTGGGTGCCAATTCGTCGCAGGTACTGCGAGTCTTCGCTCCCACGATCTTTTTGTCCGGATTGTTGGGCTGCCTTAGGGGATATTTCCAGGCTCATCATACGATGGTCTATACTTCTTTTTCACAGATCCTTGAGCAGATAGTCAATGCCATAGTGAGCATAACGGCGGCTTTTATATTTGTAAAGGTGCTTTCCGGAAGCGATGAGACGGCTATAGCCATAGGTGGTGCTAAGGGAAGCGCGATCGGTACGGGTGCGGGCGTTCTGGTCGCACTCATTTTTATGATATTCGTATACATATCCAACAGACCGCTTATAAAAAGACGTCTTGAACAGGACAGGACAAGTGAGATGAAGATCATTTCTCCCTTACATATCGCGGGCATTATATTTGCCATGGTAACACCCGTTGTCATGAGTACATGCATCTATAATCTCAGTACGGCATCCAATCTTAAGATATATCAGGAGATAGTTCAGGCGCATTCGGGATATACCGAGGCAGCAGCTACCACAGGTTATGGTCTTTTTTCGGGTAAAGCCATGCAGATCGTTAATATCCCGATAGCTATAGCGACGGCCATGTCATCGGCCATTATTCCGGCAGTTGCTCATTCGCATGAAAGAGGTGAAAGCAAAGAAGAGAAGCGTAAGATTGCCTACGCCATGAAGGTGACGATGTTAATTGCTTTGCCGTCTGCATTTGGGCTCATGGCTTTGGCGGAGCCTGTGACCATGCTTCTCTATCCGCAGAGGGCGTCTTATGAGATGGTGGCAAGCCTTATCAGAGTGCTCAGCATTACTGTTGTATTTTACTGCATATCTACGTTGAGCAATGCGATATTGCAGGGAACCGGCAATGTGGGTATTCCGGTAGTCAATTCTCTTATATCGCTGGTTGTTCAGGCGGGAGTACTTGTACTGCTTTTGCGCAAAACAGGATTGGATCTTTATGCACTTTGCATAGCTACAATAGTCTATTCGCTTATGATGTGTATACTTAATTCTCATGCGATCAGAAGGCGTCTTGGCTATGTGCAGGAATACAAGAGAACATTCATTATGCCGGGGCTGTCGGCACTTGTAATGTGTGCTGTGGCTATAGCCAGCAATACGTTTATAAGTTATATGATAAGAAGATCGGCCGGAGAACCTTATATGGTGATCTCGGGAATGAATAATGTGCTGCGTCTTATTGTTAGCATGTTTATGGCTGTAGTGACTTACGGCCTGCTTACTCTTAAGCTTGGCATCATAAGGGAGAGTGAGATCCTTGGTATGCCGGGTGGCGTAAGAATAGCTGAATTCTTTAAAAGGATCGGGCTGCTTAAGCCGACTTAAGTGTTTGGATTTTGAGACTTGACGCGGATCATCCTGGGAAAAAGAAGTGGATTTTTTCCTATATAAGATGTAAAATGACTTGTATCTATGTGCGGGTACATGGTTGTGAATGGAGTGAATATGCGTAACAGCATGATATATAAGAAGTTGATACCGATATTTTGCATCTCTTTTATGCTTATGCTGACGGGATGTGATACTTCTGTGATCGCTCCTACTTCGGGAGTGCTTGAAGGCAGACAGGAAGAGGAACAGGCGGCAGAAGAAGTGCAGCAGGCAGCTTCAGATGACACGGATGATGGTGAGCAGGCATCGGTTTCTGATGAGGATACGGCATCCGGAGATGATGCAAAAGAGGATGGAGAGAAAGAAGAGGCACAGGTATTCAGATCGCTCTTCACGGGAGAAGAGATCACGTATAATTGGCTTGACCACAGACCGCTTGCGGTTATGCTCAATAATATAGAGGCAGGATGCCCTCAGTCGGGTATAGCCGAGGCTTCTATCGTATATGAATGTCCTGTTGAAGGACGTATCACCAGACTTATGGGGATCTTTGAAAAATACGAGGAGATTCCAAAGATAGGATCGATCAGGAGCAGCAGGGATTATTTTGTTTATTATGCACTTGAGTTTGATGCGATATATGCACACTTTGGACAGGCTACTGCTTACGTGGGTGAGTTACTTAATTCCGATGCAGTCGATAATATATCGGGGGCTGTATCCGGTATCAATGAACCTGCGACCAATGCCTTCTACAGAAGTTCTGACAGAAAGGCGCCTCACAATGTATATATAGATAATGAAGGACTTATAGCAGACAGAGAAAAGTTCGGATATCGTACGGCACTTCGCACCGGTTTTGTGGAGAAATTCTCATATCCGGAACTTGGACAGAGGGTGACCTATGATGATGCACAGGATGCTACCGTGTTATATCCCGGCGGCAAAAGTTCATCAGCTGCCAATGGTTTTTCACGCGTTCAGGCAAGATTTGAGTATAATCCGTCTGACGGCAAATATTACAGATATCAGTATGGCGGAAAGCATATAGACGGTGAGACCGGACAGCAGCTTACATATGACAATGTAGTATTCCAGTATGTGGACGGTATTGTGCGTGACAGTCATGATTATCTGGGCTTCGGTGTCATGGGCGGAAGCAATGACAAGTGCAAAATATTTACTGCAGGCAAGATGATCGAAGGTACATGGTCAAGACCTGATGTGTTTGGCCCTGCCAAGTATTATGATAAAGACGGTAACGAGATAGTTGTCAATTGTGGTAAGACATGGATATGTACCATATGGAACGACTATGCGGACGACGTTGTTATAGAATGATTGCAGAGATGTTAGGAGGATAGTCTGATATGAAAAGTATCGGCAGAAGTTTTTTGATGGCATTTTCCGGCTATTCGATAAGCCCAAAGTCATCTATGGACAGGTCAAAGGAAAATTGCGGTTTCATACTTATATTCATACCGTTTATCGGTGCTATAATCTGTACCGTTCTTAACAGATGGGCAGTATTGTATCCGTATGCATGTGACTTTCAGATCCTTCCCGCGGTTGTCGGAGCGGTGGTTCCTACCATTCTTTCGGCCGGCGCTCATCTTGACGGTTTTTTCAGGACAACGGATGCCCTCAGTTCACACAAATCCCGTGAGGAAAAATTAAAGATATTAAGAGAAGATGCACATGGTGGATACTCTGCAATAATGATGTGCATATGCTACTTCATGGTAGCGATAGGCATATGGAGCGAGATGCCCATAGACGGGATCTTTGTGATAGCTTTCGGCTATATCATATCGAGGGCACTTTACGGTATATCCATCCTTACAATGAAGCATGCAGCGTATGACGGTATGGTAAGCAAGATTGATGCGTATGTTCCGGACAGCGCTGTCGGCAGGTGGATACAGGTGCTTATCAATTTAGGATATATAGTGATAAGTGCGGTGCTTATGTATAACATCGCATGCACCTACAGTGTCCCCAAACCGTCGGTAGCCATTGCCTGCCTTGTCGGTGCGGCAGTGTCTTACATTTATTATCTTATAATCTCATATAAGAATTTTGGAGGTGTGACTGAAGAGAGCGGAGGATTCTTTGTTATGCTCTGTGAAGTGATCATACCCATAGCGGCCCTGGCTGCTTTCAAGAGTCCTTTTTAAATCTACGGAGGATTAAGATGTTAGCACAGAAATATATTGATATGCTTTCCAAAAAATCTGTTATAAGGGAACTGTCCGAGTATGCGGTTGCCAGAGGCAAGGAGATAGGATACGAGAATGTATTTGACTATACACTGGGCAATCCTTCGGTGCCCGTACCGCAGAGTTATAATGACAGTATTGTCAGATTGATATCCGAGAAGTCGAGCATGGATCTTCATGGCTACAGCCAGAGCCTTGGAATAAGGGAAGTGAGAACTGCAGTTGCGGAGTCTTTGAACAGACGATTTGACATGAACTACAAGGCTGATCATATTTTTATGACCAGTGGAGCGGCAGGAGCTATTGCACATGCGGTAAGGCTTGTTACAGTGCCGGGTGATGAGATCATCACTTTTGCTCCATACTTCCCCGAATACGGTCCTTACGTGACACACAGCGGAACTGAACTTAGAATAGTCCCTCCCAATACCGAGGACTTCCAGATCAACTTCGAAGCTTTTGAGGAGATGATATCCGCAAAGACCATGGCGGTACTTATTAATACTCCCAACAATCCTTCCGGCATAGTTTATTCGACGGCCACTGTTAAAAGACTGGCCGATATACTTCGACGCAAGAGCGAGGAGTTCGGACACATCATATATCTAATCTCAGATGAACCGTACAGAGAGATAGTGTTCGACGGAGTGGATGCTCCTTATGTGGCAAAGTATTATGATGCCACCATCACCTGCTATTCTTTTTCGAAGTCATTGTCAGTGCCCGGAGACAGAATCGGATATGTAGCGATCAATCCGGCATGTCCTGACGCGGAGATGATGATAGTAATGTGCGGACAGATATCAAGAGGTATAGGACATAATTGTCCGTCTGCCATCATTCAATGGGCTGTATCGGAGAACCTTGATATCACTGCAGACATTTCCGTATATGAGAAAAATATGAATATACTTTATGATGCACTTACAGATCTGGGATTTGAAGTGGTACGTCCCGGCGGAACATTTTATATATTCCCCAAGGCACTCGAGGATGATGCCGTGGCATTCTGTAATAAGGGTAAAGCATATGACTTTATCGGTGTTCCGGCGGACTCGTTCGGATGCCCCGGATACTTTAGATTGGCCTATTGCATAGAGACCGAAAAAGTAGAGAGATCATTGGAAGCACTCAAGAAATTTGTTCGCAGTGAATACTAATGACACATGTGTCATATGGCATAATGCACAAGAAATGCCATGATGCATGCTCAAAATTCGGCCTAGTACTATTGACACGTATGTTAAAAAGAAGTACACTCACGTTAAGCAAACGTAAGTTACGACATGTGTCGAGTGTTTCGATTATATGATTGTAATGCAACAGAGATATATGTTGATTGTGATTGTATGAGTTTTTGAGAAGGGAGAACGATATGGCAATCGAGAAAGTAACAGCTACTCTTAAGAAGGACGTAGCTCCGGTTAAGGCAACAGCCACAGTTAAGACAGACGCACTTAAGACAGACATTAAGACAGAAGCCAAGGCAGAAGTTAAGCCTGCAGCTAAGCCCGCAGCCAAGAAGCCTGCAGCTAAGAAGCCCGCAGCTAAGAAGACAGCAGCCAAGAAGCCTGCAACTACCAAGACCGCTGCAGCCAAGAAGGCAACAGCAGTTAAGGCTACAGCAACTAAGAAGCCTGCTACAGCAGCCAAGAAGGCAACTGCAGCCAAGAAGCCTGCAGCTAAGAAGCCTGCTACAGCAGCCAAGAAGGTTGAGCTTAAGACAAAGGTTGTTCTTCAGTTCGGTGATGATAAGTCATATACAGAGGCAGATCTTGTTAAGATCGCCAAGGATGTATGGAAGTATGATCTTGGCAAGAAGGTATCTGATGTTAAGAGCATCGACCTCTATGTTAAGCCTTTTGAGAACAAGGCATACTATGTTATCAACGGAGATGTTGCAGGAGATTTCAACATCTGATCTTCACATAACAGGTATATTTGGACAGGTCCGTATCACAGGATACGGACCTGTTTTTTCTTTATAAATTGTTAATAAATAAGGTGTTGACACTTATCTCCGAGGGGTGTATCTTATGATTCAGAGGATATTAGCACTCGATTTTGATGAGTGCTAACAGATTGGATCAGAGGGACAGAACGTGAGAGAAATGGAACTCAGTGAACGTAAGATGAAGATCCTTCAGGCGGTTGTAAGGAATTATCTGGAGACCGGAGAACCTGTGGGAAGTCGTACGATATCCAAGTACACAGACCTCAATCTGAGTTCTGCGACCATACGTAACGAGATGGCTGATCTCGAAGAGATGGGGTATATTGTTCAGCCTCATACTTCAGCAGGTCGTATTCCTTCGGATGCGGGATACAGACTCTATGTCGATACGATGATGCAGGACAAAGAGCGTGATGTGGCAGAGTTAAGGGACAATCTTCTTGAAAAAGAGGAGAGACTTGATCAGCTGCTTAAACAGACTGCGAAGTTACTGGCCACGGTCACCAATTATGCCAGTATGGTGTCGGCTCCGTCGATACATCAGAACAAGCTTAAGCTCATTCAGTTGTCGAGGGTCAATTCGGATCAGTTGCTCGCTGTCATAGTGGTAGAAGGCAATGTGATCAAGAACACACTGCTTGATGTGGAAGAAGAACTGGATGATGAGACTATACTAAAGCTTAATATTTTGCTTAACACTCATTTAAACGGTCTTTCCATAGAAGAGATCAATTTAAAGCTCATAACGGCGCTGAAGGCACAGGCAGGTATCCATTCGGATATAATAAGCAATGTTATAGATGCGGTAGCCAAGGCGATCCACGAAGAAGATGACCTTGAGATATATACATCCGGAACGAACAATATATTTAAGTATCCCGAACTTACGGATGGTACGAAGGCCAGTGAACTGATAGGTACTTTTGAAGAGAAGCAGGCACTTAATGAACTTGTTGTAAGAAGCTTGGCCGAGGATAACGGCACGGGTATACAGGTATATATCGGTGATGAATCTCCGGTAGAGTCCATGAAGGATTGCAGTATAGTGACTGCAACATATGATCTGGGAGAGGGAATGAAAGGTACAATCGGTATCATAGGTCCCAAGCGAATGGACTACGATAAAGTGGTTGATAATCTGAAAGATGTTATGCATCAGTTGGATTCAATATATAAAAAATAATGTGAGGATAAGTTATGGTAGACATTGAAGAAGAAGTAGTAAGTGAAGAACAGACTGAGAACAGCGATTCTGTCGAGTCAGCGAATGAGGCTTCCGATACTTCGACTGATCAGGTGACGGAAGAGGCCTCGGAGGAAAAAAAGGACGAAGAAGATAAGGCGGAAGATGCATCTTCCAAAAAAGGCAAGAAGAATCGTCACGATAAGAAACTTGATGCACTGACGGCCAGGAATGAAGAACTCGAAGACAGAGTAAAACGTCAGATGGCAGAGTTTGAGAATTTCAGAAAGCGTACCGAGAAAGAGAAATCCGTCATGTTTGAGATGGGAGCCAAGAGTGTGATAGAGAAACTCCTGCCGGTGGTAGACAATTTTGAAAGAGGATTGGCGTCAACACCCGATGATAAGAAATCAGATCCGGTATACGAAGGAATGAATCTCATATACAAGCAGATGATGGATGAGCTTGATAAGCTCGGAGTCAAGCCGATAGAGGCTCTCGGAGCAGAGTTTAACCCTGAATTCCACAATGCGGTGATGCAGGAGGATTCTGAAGAATTCGAGGAAGGCTATGTATGTAAGGAACTGCAGAAGGGTTACACATACAGAGACTCGGTTGTGAGACACAGTATGGTGGCGGTAGCAAAATAGAATGGATGAGGAGCCATTCTTATATATAGAATATCAGTACTTATAAAGGAGGAAATAGATATGGGCAAGATCATAGGAATTGACTTAGGAACAACAAACAGCTGTGTAGCGGTTATGGAAGGTGGTAAGCCTACCGTTATCGCCAATACGGAGGGAGCACGTACCACACCTTCCGTTGTGGCTTTTACGAAGAATGGAGAGAGACTTGTGGGTGAGCCTGCAAAACGTCAGGCAGTTACCAATGCAGAGAAGACAATCTCATCTATCA